>X276_Barnacle_Goose__coassemble_503_pt1 | contig 12385 bp, 9 predicted proteins | sample X276_Barnacle_Goose__metabat2_low_PE_010 | metagenome-assembled genome bin X276_Barnacle_Goose
TAATAAATTTGAAGTTATGAATGATGTTATAAAATGGATAGATAAAAAGTTAAGTTAAGTAAGTAAGTAAGTAAGTAAGATATAAAAGTGTATGGTAGAAAATAAATTTCATTACCTAATATTTATTGATTCATTTTTTTGATTGGTTTGTGATGAAGTATTTTTTTCTTTTAAAGATGATAGAAGTTGATCTTGAGCTGCTAGTACTAACATTAAAGAACCAACGGATACTAAAAGATTTCCAAGAACATTTAGCTCTTCTACAGATTTATCTTTAGAAAGAGAAATAGTTAATGCATTTGTTAAAATTAATAGATCTTCAGGACTTAAATTATCGAAAGATATCATTATTAGTATTCTCCTATGTGATATAATAATTAGTTAAATATTGAACTAATATATAATATTACTATTATATAGGAAATATACTTATTATAAATATATAATAACGAGATCTTTTTATACTAGAGATTTCTTTTAAGAACAAAAAATATTCTAAAAAGAAATTCAATACACTAATAAAAAGCTTAGAAAATAAATTAAAGAGGATACAAATAAAAGTAAAATAAAAATTGAGTAAACTATTCAAATTAAGTTAAATCTAGGTTAAATAAGTTGGAAACAGTGGAAAAATATTAAAACTTGAGTATAATTATTTCTAATATAGGAATATATGAATAAATTTAAAATGATTTTTTGGAGTGGTTATATGAAGTGGATAGGGGTCATGAAAGAAAAAAGATTTAATGAAGTACAAATATTATCATTAGGATTTATTATGTTAATTTTTACGGGAGCAGTAATATTAACATTGCCTATATCATCGGCAAGTGGAGAACCTACGAATTTTTTAGATGCGTTATTTACAGCTACATCAGCTACTTGTGTTACAGGGCTAATAACACTAGATACAGGAACCCATTGGAGTTTATTTGGACAAACTACTATAATGATTCTTATTGAAATTGGTGGACTTGGATTTATGTCATTTGGTACTTTTTTTGCTATTTTATTAGGTAAGAAAATTACTTTGAAAAATAGATTGATTATGCAAGAAGCGATGAATACATTTAGCATTCAAGGACTTGTTAAAATGGTTAAATATGTTTTAATGTTCACATTTACCATACAAATTTCTGGGGCACTACTTTTATCAAGTCAGTTAATACCAGAGTTTGGATTTGCGAAGGGTTTATTTTATAGTGTGTTCCATTCTATATCAACCTTCTGTAATGCAGGTTTTGATTTATTTGGTAATTTTACTAGTTTAACAAGATATTATAATAATCCAGTAATTTTATTAACAATAGGTGCATTAATAGTTATTGGAGGCCTTGGATTTACTGTTTTAATTGAAATTTATAATTATAAGGGAATGAAAAAATTATCTATACATACAAAGGTAGTTTTATTAATAACTACAATACTAATTGTTGGTGGGACTGTATTTATATTTTTATTAGAATATAATAATCCCCAAACACTAGCACCTATGGGATTTAGAGATAAGGTTGTAAATTCTATTCTTGCATCTATAAGTCCAAGAACTGCAGGTGTTAATAGTATATCAACAGATGGAATGACAATGGCAGGAAAATTTTTAACTATTATTCTTATGTTTATTGGGGGTTCTCCAGGATCAACTGCTGGAGGATTGAAAACAACAACATTTGGTATATTATTATTTACGGTTATTTCTGTTATTCGCGGTAGAGAAGATACAGAAGCCTTTGGGAGAAGATTTTCTAAGGAGTTAGTATATAAGTCATTTGCATTACTATTTATAGGTATGACACTTATAATGGCTGTAACTATGATTTTAACAATAACTGAACCAGATCAAACATTTATTTCACTATTATATGAAGCAACATCTGCTTTTGGAACAGTAGGACTAACAACAGGAGTAACTACTGGTCTTAGTAGTATAGGTAAATTTATAATAATTGTAATGATGTACATTGGAAGAGTTGGTCCACTTACAGTAGCAATTGCTTTATCAAGTAAACAAAAGAAATCTAAATATAAATATCCAGAGGCTAAGGTATTAATAGGTTAGAATATTTCGTATATGTGGAGAAATAGTAGATTAATAAATACAGTAACTTTTCTTATTTTATAACAGTACCCAATAGATTTGATAGAATTTATTGGGTACTGTTATATTTGATTAATAATGAAATTTCATTATTAAAAAAGTGATAGTCTATAATTTTAAGAAATTATAAGATATAAAAGAAATAACTAAGTTTAATAATATTATATTAGTATGATATAAATTAGTATTGCCAAGGAAATATATTACATATAAAAAATAAATAGGATATATTTGCTTGGATAAGAAAAAAATAGTATAATTTCACTTATATGATTAGTACAAAGGAGTAAAGAAAAAATGAAATTAATTTTAAATTATTTAAAGAATTATAAGGTATTACTTTTAGCAAATGTAATATCAGTATTTGGATTTGCTTTAGTAGAACTAGGAATACCTACTATAATGGCTAAAATAATTGACTATGGTATAGTAAATAGCGATATATCATACATAAAAAGAATGGGACTTATAATAGTTGGTATTTCTATATTAGGAGTTATGGGAACCATATTACTTGGATATTGTTCTTCAAAAATTTCAAGTAGCATAACCCGAGATATAAGAAATGATATATTTGAAAAATCTCAAGAGTTTTCACATACTGAGTATGATAAATTTGGAGTATCATCAATGATTACAAGAACAACTAATGATGCATTCCAACTATTACAATTTATTAATACTCTTTTAAGAATGGCGTTACTTACACCAGTTATGTTTACTATAAGTTTAGTAATGATTGTTAAAACAAGCTTACCTTTGTCGGTAATACTTGCAATAGCAATACCATTTATAGTAATTGGTATAATAGTTATAGCTAAAACATCCAAGCCTTTATCGGAAGTACAACAAAAGAAATTAGATAGATTAAATAGAATATCAAGAGAAAATTTAACCGGTATAAGAGTAATTAGAGCTTTTGGAAATGATGATCATGAGAAAGAAAGATTTTCAGAAACTAATAATGAGTATACAGATGTTTCTAAAAAACTATTTAAACTTATGGCAATTACACAACCAACATTTTTCTTCTTATTAAATGTAGCAATTATAGCTATATTCTGGATTTCAAGTAAGATGATAAATGTAGGAACATTACAAGTAGGACAATTAGTTGCATTTATAGAGTACCTATTCCATGCAATGTTCTCTATTATGTTATTTTCAATGGTATTTGTTATGTATCCAAAAGCACAGGTTTCAGCTAATAGAATTCAAGAGTTATTAGAGGAAGAACCGCTTATTAAAAATCCTGAAAATGGTGTTAAAGATACAAAAATAAAAGGTGAAGTAGAGTTTAATAATGTTACTTTCACTTATCCAGGTGGAGAATTACCTGTTCTTAAGAACATTTCCTTTAAAGCTAAAAAAGGTGAAACTGTTGCATTTATAGGAAGTACTGGTAGTGGGAAAAGTACATTAATTAATTTAATTCCAAGATTTTATGATGTTACAGAAGGTAGCATAAAAATAGATGGTGTAGATGTACGTGATTATGATTTAAAATCATTACGTAATAAGATAGGATTTATACCTCAAAAAACTTTATTATTTACAGGAAGTATTAAAAGTAATATTAAGTTTGGAAAGAGAAATGCAAATATAGCTGAAATTGAACATTCTGCTAAAGTTGCCCAAGCATATGATTTTATTACACGTAAACCTAAGAAGTTTGATGAGACTATAAGTGAAGGTGGATCTAATGTATCTGGAGGTCAAAAACAAAGACTTTCTATTGCAAGAGCATTAGTTAGAAGACCAGAAATATATATATTTGATGATAGTTTTTCAGCTTTAGATTTTAAGACAGATGCAAAGCTTAGAAGAAGATTAAAAGAAGAAACAGCAAATTCTGTAGTTTTAATAGTTGCCCAAAGAATAAGCTCTATTATGGATGCAAGTAAAATTATAGTATTAAACGAAGGTGAAGTAGTAGGTATAGGTACACATAAAGAATTACTAAAAACTTGTGAAATATATCATGAAATTGCATCATCTCAACTTACAGAGGAGGAACTTGCATAATGGAAAAATTTAAAAAAATAATAAGTAATATTGCTCCTTTTGTAAAACCTTATAAGTTAACATTTTTTGGAGCTATTACATTTATAATATCAGCAGCAGTTTTTAATGCTATTGCACCAAGGACAGAAGGCCTTATTATAACAAAGCTTATAAATGATGTTCTTGAAATTAACAAAGGTATTGAAGGCGCATCAGTAGATTTTAACTATATTATTAAGGTATTAATAGTATTAGCTTTTGTTTATATATTAAGTGCAAGCACAACATATTTAGCGAGTTTTTTATTAACTAATGCTATTCAAAATACTATGAGAGATTTAAGAAATGCTATTTCAGAAAAAATCAGAAGACTTCCAGTAAGTTATTTTGATAGAAATAGTTATGGAGATGTATTAAGTCGTATTACTAATGATATAGATACAATTTCTAATGCATTTCAACAAAGTTTTGTTGAAGTAGTAAAATCAATTTTATCTATAACATTCGCACTTGCAATGATGTTTGCAATTAACGTTAAAATGGCATTTTTAGCTATGCTTATAATACCAATAAGCTTTTTTATATCTAAATTTATAGTGAGTAAATCACAAAATTTATTTGATAAACAACAAAAAGCTTTAGGAAATTTAAATGGTAAAGTTCAGGAAATGTACACAGGGTTCAATGAAATAAAATTATATGGAAAACAAGAAGATGCTATAAAAGAATTTAGAAAAGCTAATGAGGATCTTCGTGATAATGGATTTAAAGCACAATTTATATCAAGTATAATGTCCCCACTAGTTTCACTTGTAAGTTATTTAGGAATTGCAACTATTGGAGTTCTTGGATCAATTTTTGCAATTGCTGGATCTATTACAGTTGGTAATCTTCAAGCATTTATACGTTACATATGGCAAATAAATCAACCACTTAGCCAAGTAACTCAGTTATCATCTGCAATACAATCAGCTTTTTCAGCTTTCAATAGAGTATTTGAAATGCTAGAGGAAGAGGAGCAAGAGCCTGACAGAGAGAATACAATTAAACTTGAAAATCCACAAGGAAATGTTACTTTTGAAAATGTTAAGTTTGGATATGGAGAAGATAAAATTTTAATAGAAAACTTAAGTGCAGAAGTAAAAAGTGGTCAAATGGTGGCTATAGTTGGTCCGACTGGAGCTGGTAAAACAACATTAATAAATTTATTAATGAGATTTTATGAAATTAAAGGTGGGGCTATAAAAATAGATGGAGTAGACACTAGGGATATGAAGCGTGAAGATTTACGATCAATATTTGGAATGGTTCTTCAAGATACTTGGTTATATAACGGAACTATTGAAGATAATATAAAGTATGGTAGATTTACAGCAACTAAGGAAGAGGTAATAGAAGCAGCTAAAGTAGCAAATGTTCATCACTTTATAAAAACTCTTCCAGATGGATATGATATGTTCTTAAATGAAGAAGCTTCTAATATATCTAGAGGTGAGAAACAACTATTAACAATAGCAAGAGCTATAATAGCAGATCCTGCAATATTAATATTAGATGAAGCAACAAGCTCAGTAGATACAAGGCTAGAGCTATTACTTCAAAAAGCAATGCAGAATATAATGAAAGGTAGAACAAGCTTTGTTATAGCTCATAGACTTTCAACTATACGTAGTGCAGATTTAATATTAGTAATGGATGAAGGAAATATTATAGAGCAAGGAAATCACGAAGAGTTAATGAAAAAAGGTGGTTTCTATGAAAAATTATACAATAGCCAATTTTCTAAATTAGAAACTAATTTATAAATTTTAAAGACTTTATGCTTTTTCTTATGGAAAGAGCATGAAGTCTTTTTCATTTTGAATTTATACAATTTTTTTTATTATAAAAATATTTTTAAATCACAATTGACAATAGTAGGAATAAAATGTATTATAATACCAACACATAGTAATCATATATGATTACTATACAAAAGGGGGCAATTAATATGAAAAAGAAATTAATATATCTTTTAGCAAGTACTCTAGTTACAACTACGGTTTTATTTGGGTGTGGAAGTAGTAATAATGAAAATGCAGTTGAGAGTAGTAATAAAAATGTGAAGAGTAATCAAACAGAAATTTTTGAGGCAACAGATCCTTCAAAGAATCCTGAAAAGGCAAAAAATAGAAAAGATACATTTATAGCAGCTATAGCAAGTCCGGGTGGGGTATTCTTACCATTCTTTTATGAGAATGGGTGGGATGGAAATGCTACAAGTCCAATATTTGATAGTTTAGTAGGAAGGGACTTAGAAGGAAAAGCAATAGGAAGGCTTGCAGAAACATGGTCAATATCTTCTGATGAATTAGTATATACATTTAACATTAGAAAAGATGCAAAATTTAGTGATGGAACACCTGTAACAGCTAATGATGTGGAATTTACACTTACATTACTTCATGACCCATCTTATACAGGTAGTACAGATATTACTACATCTTATATAAAAGGTGGAGAAGATTATAAAAAAGGAACGGCTACAGAGGTATCAGGAATAAAGGTTAAAGATGAACAAACAATTGAAATCACAACAGAGAAAATAAATGCACAAAATTTATTTTCATTAGGTGGAAGTGTTTTATCTAAAAGCTACTATGGAAAAGAGTATAAAAAAGGTAATGTTGAATATTTAAAAGAGTTATATTCAAAACCAATGGGAGCAGGGCCATATAAATTTGTGAAATATGTTCCAGGGCAAGAAATTAACTATGTAGCTAATGAAAATTATTATGATGGAAAGCCGAATGTGGAGAACTTAATATATAAGGTTACAACTAAAGCCACTAACTTTCAACAATTCCAAAATGGTGAAATAGACTATGATGGGTTTACAGCAAGTGATGAAAGTGTTGAAGAGTTAAAGAGTTTAGGTTTTGCAAATATAAGAGTTGCAACTACAAATACCTATTCATATATATACATGAATAATAAAAAGGATCATTTAAAGGAAACAGAAGTAAGACAGGCGTTGATATATGGATTAGATAGAGAAAAAGTTGTGAAAATAAAATTTAAAGGATATGGACAGGTAGCTAATGTTCCAGTATCACCTTTATCATGGGCTTATAGCGAAGAGGGTGTAAATAAATACGAATACGATCTTGAAAAGGCAAAGAAGATATTAGAAGATGCAGGATGGATTGCAAATTCAAATGGAATTAGAGAAAAGAATGGTGTAAAACTAGAACTTAAATATCTAACAACAAAAGGAGATGAAGAATTTATAACTATTGCAAAGGAAAATTATAAAGAGTTAGGTGTTGAATTTAATGCTGAAATAATGGACTTTAATGCATTGGTAAGTAATCTTAAAAAGGGTGAGTATGATTTAGCAGCAGTTAGAACTTCAATGTTATCAGACCCTGATGAGTCAGTGGCTGATTTTTCATCTACTTATGATGGAAATTATTCTGGGTATTCTAATGCAAAAGTAGATGAGTTATTAAAAGAAGGTACTAGTTCTACAGATATACAAAAGAGAGCAGTTGCATACAAAGAGCTTTATAAGGAATTATCAAATGATCCACCAGTAATTTTAATTAGTTATTCTAAAGGAGTATCTGCTTATAACAGCAGAATAGAAAATTTTGAAATTAGTGGATATACTGGTATATCAGATGGATTAAATAAAGTTAAAATAAAGGAGTAATTAATTTAAAATGATTAGTTAATTTAAAAGGAGTCTGAGTTAGTTTTAATATACAGCTAATGTATATAGATTAGCCAGTCTCCTAAGTTTATAGTTATATATGCTATATAAAACTATCTACAGGTTTAGATATAGAGATATTGATAATAAAAATATATATGAATGGGGTCATAGAGAAAATCCGTATAGTTAATGCTATACGAGATATAAGTAGAGGTGATTAAAATTAAGAGATATGTATTAAATAGAATTTTACAAATGATACCTATATTAATAGGAGTTTCTATAATTATTTTTGTTATTTTTGCTGCAATGCCAGGAGATTTTATTGATTCAAATCTTAAGATAACTCCAGAAAGAGCTAATGAGTTGAGAGCTTTATATGGATTAGATCAACCAGTTTGGCAAAGATATTTAAATTGGATTAAAGAAACTTTATCTGGAAACTTAGGCTATTCATTAAAATATGAGGAACCAGTAACAGAATTAATAAACAAATATATTTGGAATTCTTTCATTGTAGCATTAATTTCAAGTTTTCTAACTTGGGTAATTGCATTAGTAGTTGGAGTTTGGACATCTATAAACCATAAGGGATGGCAAGATACTTTAGTTACTATTTTTGTATTTGTGGCAATGTCATTTCCATCATTTTTCCTAGGACTTCTTATGATTAAATTCTTTGCTGTAGATTTAAACATTTTACCAATAGGAGGAATGTTGGAGACCGGAAGTACTACAACTGGATTTGCATATATATTCGAGGTAGGTAAACATATGATATTACCAGTAACGATTTTAACTCTTTTAGGAGTTGGAAGTCTTACTAGATATTTTAGATCAGGTATGCTTGAAGTAATAAAGATGGATTTTGTTAGAACAGCAAGAGCTAAAGGTCTTAAAGAGAAAACCGTAATATTTAAACATGCACTGCGAAATGCAATATTACCTGCAATAACACTTTTAGCTTTTGAATTACCAGGGTTATTTTCTGGAGCAATAATAATAGAACAAATTTTTAGTTGGCCAGGAATAGGGCGTGTATATTTAGAAGCACTTAGCATTAGAGATTATCCAGTTTTAATGACGTTTACTTTACTTATATCATTTTTAACTATAGTAGGTAGTTTTTTAGCAGATATTCTTTATGCCTATGCAGATCCAAGAATTAGATTATAGAAGGGAGAAAATAGCTTATGAGTTTAAAAGAAGAAAATAATAAAACAGAATCTCTATGGCAAGAAACTAGAGATAGATTTAAAAAGAATAAGCTAGCTAGGATAGCTTTAGGATTTATAATTTTCATGATATTATTTAGCTTTATTGGGCCATTATTTTCTCCATATTTAAATGAGAAGGTTCAAGAAGATATGATAAAAATGGCTCCAAGTTTTAAGAATTGGCTTGGAACAGATCAGCTAGGAAGAGATGTATTAACAAGGCTTATGCTTGCAGGAAGAATATCATTAACAATAGGAATTGCATCTATGATACTTTCGCTTGTAATTGGAACAATAATTGGTGCAGTGTCGGGGTTTTATGGAGGGATTATTGATATAGTATTAATGAGGTTTGCAGATATATTAATGTCAATTCCAGCACTTCCATTATTAATGATTTTAAGTGCAGCTTTAAGTGGTTTAAATATAGCACCAGAAAATAGACTTTATCTAGTAATGGGAATACTAAGTTTAATTGGATGGCCAGGTCTTGCAAGATTAATAAGAGGACAAGTACTTTCCTTTAAGGAACGAAGTTTTATGGATGCAGCTGAAGTTTTAGGTTTAAGTGATAAAAGGAAGATATTTAATCATCTAATTCCAAATATAATTCCTCTATTGATAGTTGTAGCTACATTAAATGTTGCAGGTGGAATATTAAGTGAATCAGCTTTAAGTTACTTAGGACTTGGAGTAGTACCACCAACACCTTCTTGGGGAAGTATGATTGATTCCGCAAATAACTTATTAGATTTTCAAAAGAGGCCATGGTTATGGGCTCCACCGGGAGTTGCAATATTTTTAACAGTAGTTTCTATTAATATTGTTGGTGATGGGCTTCGAGATGCTTTAGATCCAAAAGAAGGGAGATAGTTAAGAATGAGTGAGGAAAATTTACTTCAGGTTAAGGGATTAAAAACATACTTTAAAACAAAGTATGGAATAGTAAAAGCAGTTGATGATATTTCTTTCAATATTAATGAGAGAGAGATATTAGCAATTGTAGGTGAATCAGGATGTGGGAAAAGTGTTACAGCTACATCTTTAATTAATCTTATAAATGATCCTGGATATATAGAAAGTGGAGAAGTTATTTATCAGGGAAATGATATATTAAAAGAAAGTAAAAATAGGATTAGAGAACTTAGAGGGAATGAAATTTCTATGATTTTTCAAGAACCTATGACATCTTTAAATCCAGTTTTAACAATTGGTGAGCAAATAACTGAAACCTTAAGGCTTCATAAAACAATGAGTAAAAAAGAGGCCTATGATAAGGCTTTAGATTTAATAGATAAAGTAGGTATTCCAAGAGGTAGAGAAATAATTCATAGTTATCCTCATCAGTTAAGTGGTGGTATGTTACAAAGAATAATGATTGCAATTGCTATTTCCTGTGATCCTAAATTAATTATTGCAGATGAACCAACTACAGCACTAGATGTAACAATTCAAGCTCAAATATTAGAATTACTTAAAAAAGTTAGGGATGAGTTTGGTACAGCTATTATACTAATTACTCATGACCTTGGAATAGTTGCAGAAGTTGCAGATAATGTTGCAGTTATGTATGCAGGTAAAATAATTGAAGAGGGAACTGTAGTTGAAATTTTAATGAAGCCAAGCCATCCATATACAGAAGCTTTATTGAAATCTAAGCCAATAATAGGTGAAAAAGTTAATAGGCTTTACTCTATTAGAGGACATGTTCCAAATTTAATTAATATGAAAGAGTCCTGTTACTTCTGTGATAGATGTGAGAAAGGAATTGAAATTTGTAAAAATAAAATACCAAAGCTTACAAATGTTAAAGAAAATCACAATGTTGCATGTTGGCTTAATGAGGGGGAAGTATAATGGAGGAAATAATATTAGAATTAAAAGATTTAAAGCAGTATTTTTCAGTTAAGAACTCTATTGTGAAAAATAAAATTGGAGAGGTAAAAGCAGTAGATGGAGTTTCTATAAAAATTAGAAAAGGGGAAGCGTTTGGATTAGTTGGAGAATCAGGTAGTGGAAAGACAACAATAGGTAGATGTATTGTTAAATTAAATAAAAATACATCAGGGAAAATTTTCTATAAAGGTAAGGATATTTATAAATATACTAAAAAAGAGCTATTAGGATTTAGAAGAGAAGTTCAATATATTTTTCAGGATCCATATAGTTCACTTAATCCTAGAATGAGAGTTGGGGATGCAATTGCTGAACCATTACTTGCACATAACCTTGCAACAAAAGAAAATGTAAGAGAAATGGTAATTGAAATTCTTAATAGTTGTGGACTGGAGGAATATTATGTAGATAGATTTCCACACCAATTTTCAGGGGGACAAAGGCAAAGAATAGTTATAGCTAGAGCAATAGCACTTAATCCAGAATTTATTGTTGCAGATGAGCCTGTATCATCATTAGATGTTTCAATTCAAGCACAAATAATAAATTTATTTAGCGATTTGAGAAAGAATAAGAAGTTATCATATCTTTTTATATCACATGATCTAAGTGTTGTAGAGCATCTTTGTGATAGGATAGCTATAATATATTTAGGAAATATTGTTGAGATAGCAAGTAGTGAAAATATTTTTAATAATCCACTTCATCCATATACAAAAGCATTAATTTCAGCAATTCCATCAATAAATCCACTAGAAAAGAAAAAAAAGATAATTTTAACTGGAGATATTCCAAGTCCCTCCAATCCTCCTAAGGGGTGTAAATTTCATACGAGATGTCCGTATGTAATGGAAAAGTGTAGAACTATAGAGCCAGTATTTAAACAGGAAAGTCCTGAACACTTTGTTGGATGTCACTTATACTAAAAATAAATTACTAAAAGCAAAACTATAAAATATGTATAGTCTTGCTTTTGTTAAATTACAAATATTAATCTTTGGTTAACATTAAGCAAGATGATTTTAACTATGCTAATGTTTGTAGGTGAAATGGCTGGTTCTACAGGTGGAGGAATAAAGACTATAAGAGTAGTAGTCTTTCTAATTTATTGGTTTGGAATAACTTATCAATGGTTACATATATTATAATAATTAAGAGAAAGGTGTCAAAATGAAATGGCATCTTTTTTTTGTGCCCATGATGGCAACAACTTGACGGTGAAAGTCCGTTGTGGGATTGATAGTGGGAACCACTAGCTAAAGACAAGGGCGTCCATCGTGAGGTGGAATCTGAAGGAAGTTGGAGGCGAAGTCTCGGTATGAGGGACACGAACTACATATAAGGCTTACTGAGGTAGAACGAGTTTGACTAACAAAACTAAGTCCAACACTACCCGAAACCTTAGGCGTAAATGTAGTAGATATATGAGATGAAGGTTGTTGTTCTTACTTGGGGAGGTCTGATAGATACATT
>X276_Barnacle_Goose__coassemble_509_pt1 | contig 12300 bp, 9 predicted proteins | sample X276_Barnacle_Goose__metabat2_low_PE_010 | metagenome-assembled genome bin X276_Barnacle_Goose
ACTCCTAGTATTATCACTATATTATATTTATAAATATTGAAATTCGAATACTGTAATTATTTATTTATAAGCTAATATCAACATTATTGTCTATCACAACCTAAATATTTTATATAAAATTTATATTTACTTAACAGCTCCATTGAAGCCTATATATTTTCTTTTACTATCTTAACAATATTCTTTGATAATAATTAAAATTATTACAAGCAATTTATAAGCTATGCAGAATATCTAAACTTATAATTCCTTTCTAAAGAAATGGATTTTCTGTCTTATATCTTTCTGACTTTGGTTTATTATAATCAATCTCCTCAACTGGTACCCCTAAGTATTTAAATACTTCATATAATATCTTTCCAAAATGTCCAAATGCAACTGCTCCATGATGGGGATAATTCTTCTCAACTAATACATGTCTATAAAAACGTCCCATCTCAGGAATTGCAAATACTCCAATAGATCCAAAAGATCTAGTAGGAACTGGTAATACCTCTCCATGCGCAATATATGCTCTTAGTTTTGAATCTGCTGTACTTTGTAAACGGAAGAAAGTTATATCTCCTGGAATTATATCCCCTTCAAGAGTTCCTTGAGTTACTTCTTCTGGTAATGCACGTGCCATAATTTTTTGATATTTCATTTCACATGATGATAATTTGCTTGCTGCAGTATTTCCACAATGGAATCCCATAAATGTATCTTTTAATGTATATGTGTGCTTTCCTTTTATTTCTTCATTATACATATCAGAAGGTACAGTATTATTTATATCTAGTAAAGTCACAGTATCATTACTTACTATTGTTCCTATAAATTCACTTAACGCTCCATATATATCAACTTCACAAGCAACTGGAATTCCCTTTGCTGTTAAACGGCTATTTACATAACATGGTACAAATCCAAATTGAGTTTGGAATGCTGGCCAACATTTTCCTGCTATAGCAACAAAATCTCTTGATCCTTTATGATCATTAACCCAATCTAATAATGTAAGTTCATATTGTGCCAATTTATTTAGAATTTCTGGCTTCTTATTTCCATTTCCAAGCTCAATTTCCATTTCTGCTACAACAACTGCAATACGCTCATCATTTTCATGATTTTTAAATGCTTCAAATAAATCTAATTCTGAATTCTCTTCGATTTCTACTCCTAAATTATACAGTTGTTTAATTGGTGCATTACAGGCTAAGAAATCTTGTGGACGTGGTCCAAAACTAATTATTTTTAAATTTTGTAATCCATAAACTGACTTTGCTATAGGCTCAAATTCATGTATCATATCTGCACAATCTTCTGCATTTCCTACTGGATACTCTGGTATATAAGCCTTAATATTTCTAAGTTTTAAATTATAACTTGCGTTTAACATTCCACAGTAAGCATCTCCACGTCCATCTAATAATTCATTTCCATGCTCCTCTGCTGCTGCAACAAACATAACTGGACCACCAAATTCTTTTGCAAGTAATGTTTCTGCTGTTTCAGGCCCAAAATTTCCAAGATAAATAACTAGTGCATTACATTTTGCTTCTCTAATTTCTGAAAGTGCCTTTCTCATATCTATTTCATTTTCTACACAAGTAGGACATTCATATATTGAACCATATTTTTCTGTATATGCTTTTACTACCTTTTTACGACGATTTTCTGATAATGACATTGGAAAGCAATTTCTACTTACTGAAACAATCCCTATTTTTACTGATGGCATATTATTCATAACTAAATTCCCCTTTTCCCTCTTATTTATTATATAAATCTTTTAAAGTAGGATATATTTTAATAAATTTTTTATATGAAACTTCATATCTCGATACTATTTCTGGATTTGGCTTTATTCTTTCTATTACCTTGACAATTTTGTTTGAAGCCTCTTCTACATTCTTAAATTCACCACATCCTACTGCTGCAAGTATTGCAGCACCTAATGCTGGTGCCTCTTCGCCTTCTACTATATCAATGTTTACATTTAAAACATTTGCCACTATCTTAACCCACAGCTTACTTTTTGTGCCGCCTCCGCATATTTTACTGGTATCAATTTTTATTCCTATAGACTTTGCTATTTCAAAACTATCTCTTAATGCAAAAGCTACTCCTTCAAGTATTGCTTGTGACATATCAGCACGAGATGTATCCATACTCATCCCTATAAAACAGCCACGTGCACTAGGATTATTATGCGGAGATCTCTCCCCCATCAAATACGGTAAGAAAAACACTTTATTATTGCCTAATTCCTTTATACTTTTCTCTTCTTCTTTATAAGATTCTGACTTTAATACGTCTTCTATCCACCACTTGTTACATGAAGCTGCACTAAGCATGCATCCCATTAAGTGATACTTTCCATCTGAATTGGCAAAAGAATGTAGTGCATTCTCTTTATCTACTCTAAATTTATCACTTGTTATAAATATAGTGCCAGAAGTCCCTAGTGATATATTGCATGCCCCTGTTCCTACAGTTCCAGTACCTATTGCTGCTGCTGCATTATCACCTGCACCTGCAATAACTTTAACACTTGATGTTAATCCAATTTCATTGGCTACGTTTTCTTTAAGAGTACCTACAACCTCAAAACTCTCAAATATTTGTGCTAATTGCTCTTCGTGTACGCTACATATTTCCATCATTTCTTTTGACCATTTCTTTTCCTTAACATCAAATAAAAGCATGCCTGATGCATCAGATACATCAGTACAAAACACTCCACTTAACCTATAAGCTAAATAATCCTTTGGTAACATTATCTTACTTACTAATGCAAAATTTTCAGGTTCATTTTCTCTCATCCATAAAATCTTTGGTGCTGTAAATCCTGTAAATGCCATATTAGCTGTATATTGTGATAACTTCTCTTTACCAATAACATTATTTAGATATTCTGTTTCCTTTACTGTACGCCCATCATTCCAAAGAATAGCAGGACGTATAACGTTATCATTTTTATCTAAAACAACTAATCCATGCATTTGTCCCGCAAAACTAATTCCTGAAATTTGGGACTTATCAAAATCCTGAATTAACTCCTTTATTCCTGAAATAGTTTGTCCATACCAGTCCAATGGGTTTTGTTCACACCATCCATTTTGAGGAAAATATAATTTATATTCTTTTAATACAGTATTTTTTATTATACCTGTTTCATCCATTAGTAAAAGCTTTACAGCTGAAGTTCCTAAATCTACTCCAATATATAACATAATGCACCTCCATAATTATTTATGTGCTCGGGCACGTTTTTATTTTAATACTAATTTAATCTAATTACAATACAAATTTTCATAATATTCCTATACTTTATTGATTATCATATTTTTTACTCTGTTTTGCTTAATAGTCAATAGTGCTCGAGCACTATTGACTCTAATTAATATATATGCTATTTTAAAGATATTATACATTAAAAAAAGGAGTTTATTATGGCAACTATAAAAGAAATTGCTGAACTTGCAGGTGTATCACGTGGAACTGTAGATCGTGTACTTAATAATCGGGGAGTTGTAAATCCGAATACTGCACAAAAAGTTAAAGAAATTGCAGATGCCTTAGGCTATAAACCAAACCGTGCTGCACTTATTTTGGCAGCTCAAAAGAAAAATATAAAAATTGGAGTTATATTATTTGGAACAACAAATCCATTCTTTGATGATGTAAGTGAAGCTATTATTAATAAAAAAGAAGAATTGGAAGGATATAATTGTACTGTTGAAGTTAAGCGCATACCTATGGGTGTTCAAGAACAACTTGATGCTATTGATTCCTTTGTTAAAGATGGGTTTAATGGAATAGCGTTAGCACCTTGCAATGATGATAGAATCGCTAATAAAATAAATGAACTTTCAGATCTTGGAATACCAGTTGTTACCCTTAACACTGATATAGAAAATTCAAAACGTTTAGCATATGTAGGCAGTAATTATTATCTGTCTGGAAAAACCGCTGCTGGCTTAATGAATTTAATGACTCATGGCAATGTTAACCTTGGTATTATTAGTGGTTATGATAATGTAATGTGTCATACTGAACGTATTTTAGGATTTGAAGATTGTATATCAGAAAACTATCCCCATATTAAAGTAGTAAATAAAATCTACAACAATGATGACGATATACTTAGTTATGAACTTACATCTAAATTAATATCTGATAATCCTCATCTTAATGCTATTTTTTTTGTTGCTGGAGGTGTATATGGAGGTTGTAGAGCTATTATTTCATCAAATAAACAAAATGATATAACTGTTATAGCATTTGATAATGTACCCACAACAAAAGAAATGATTGAAAATGGAATTATAAAAGCCACAATATGTCAACAACCCAATATTCAAGGAAGTAAATCTATTGATATCTTATTTACTTATCTAACTACAGGTGAACTTCCTTCTGAAGAATATAATTATGTGTCTATAGATATTCGTATTAAAGAAAATATTTAACTATTATTAGAACCTAGTATTTAAATAATTATTACTCTAATGAATTTTATAGCTTAATTATAGAAGGGGATACCGCACAAAGAAATTTAATTACAATATATAGTTACTTTATTTTTATTAAATAACATTATATTGTAATTATGTCTTTTAGCGCGACATCCCCTTTTTCTCTTTTTAAACTATTTATTATTTAATTGATTTTAAAATTTATTAAATAATAAATTATTGATTATATACTTAATATACTATAATCTTACATCTTTAGGTCACTAAAATAACCTATACTGATTTTTCTTCTTTTAATATTCTACAAAATATTTCTGTAATTTTAGGATCAAATTGATATCCTGAACCTCTTTGTAGCTCTTCTATAGCTTCTGATTTTGTTTTAACTTTATCACATTCCCTTCCATTTATCATTTCATCATAAGCATCTACTATAGATACAATTCTTGCAACTAACGGAATTTCATTACCACTTATTCCAAGTGGATAACCCGTACCATCCCATCTTTCATGATGTGTTAGTATTCCTCTAGCTATATGACTAAGTTCAGGTAATGTCATTACTAATCTATAACCTTTTTCAGAATGAGTTTTCATTATTTCTTCCTCATCATATGTTAATTTTGATTGCTTTAAAAGTATATTTTCAGGTATTGCAATTTTACCAATATCATGTAGCTTTGCTAATAAAGTAAGTTCAGCAATAGTCTCATTATTTAAATTTAAATATTCTCCAATCTTTAAGGAATAATTTAATACACGATTAGTATGATCTAAAGTTTCTATATTTTTAGCTTGTAGGCTTGCTTGTAAAGTTGAAATAATTGAACTACGAATACTTTTACCTACTAATATTTTTTCCCTATAAAGTTTGTTTTCAGCTTCTTTTAATGCATTATCAATAGATGATTCACAATCTCTAATAATAGAATATCCCATAGCCATATTTAATGATAATGATTTATTTTTATTATTAGATAAATCAATTTTAATTTTATTTATAAGATTTTCACATATGTACTCAGAACCTTTTGGAATTAAAATAATAAATTCATCTCCACCCCATCTAAAAATTAATTCATTATTTTCACAAGCACTCTTTATTATATTAGCCGTCTTTATAATTAAGTTATCTCCAGCCACATGTCCAAAGGTATCATTAACAAGCTTTAATCCATTGACATCTCCCATAATTACTCCAATAGGAAAACTTTTATTGTTTTTCATTAGTTCATTTATTTTTTCATCAAAAAAGGCTCTATTATATAAACCAGTTAAAACATCAGTATAACTTAGATATCTTAATTTTCTTTCTTCAACTTTTCTATTTGTAATATTTCTAGCTACTCCAACAATTCCCAAAACTTCACTATTACTATTTATAATAGGAGTTTTAACTGTTTCAAAGATATCAATTGATCCATCCATGTTTCGATGTTCTTCTTCCATAAAAATTGGTTTTTTATGTTTTAATACAATTGAATCATGCTTAGTACAAATTTCAATAAATTTTCTATCCAAAGGAAGTTCAATATCAGTTTTACCAATTAATTCAGTTACACCACATGAATTATAAAATTCTAGACATTTTTTATTAGCTCCCTTGTAAATACCAGCTTTATCTTTATAAAATATAATTTCTGTTACATTATCTATAACAGTTTTTAAAATTTTCGATGAATTTTCTATGTCTTTATCATTTAAATAATCTTCATTTAAATAATCTTCATCTAAAAGCATACCTATTTCTATTACTTTCTCATTAATAGTCTCCATAATAATTATATGACTATATTTTTTCCCTCTAAAAACTATTTTACTATTATTCTCTTTAGGAATAACTAATTCATTATCATCATCAAGTACTATAATCTTATTTTCTAAAATATTAATCTTTGATAATTCTACATTTAATTTATTAGAAAAATAATTATTAATATAAATAATTTTATTGTTATTTGCCATCCATAAAGGGAACGGAAGTATATTAAGAAGTTTACCTATTAAATTACTCATATTTATCTCCTTTATTATTAGTTATTATTAATTATTAACGCTCTGTTAAATTAAATTGTGGGGATCTACCCCTAGCATTATCACTATATTCTATTTATAAATAATGAAATTCGAATACTGGCATTACTTATTAAATTAATCATGACTTTCTCCTTTTTATTGACTTTGTTAAAAATAAAACAAAATACTAATAATTATAAAATTATATAAATAAAAACCATACATATAATATAGTTTATCTCACTATTTATGCATGGTTTATATAAAAAAAGAACTTTTATATATTTTCCAATAGCCCTTTTTTACTTTTAATTTACTTATTTTATATTTAGAATTATCTATATACTTAATAATTTTAAGCATAAAAAATGACTATAAACTTTTTATATTTATTTATTTATTTATTATTTTATATTATATATTAGCAAATATTCTATTGTCAATTTCAACTCTTCTTCAATCTAAAAACACCCTTACTATAGTTACTAATTTATAAGTAATCTATACTAAAGGTGTTTTATAATTCATCTATTTACTTAATAGCTTCTTTTAGAGTATGCCATGCAATTACTGCACATTTAACTCTAGCTGGCATATTAGAAATATTTTTAAATACAAATGCATCTTCTAAAATCTCTAATTCTTCTTCATCTGTTATTTCTCTTTTTATCATACCTATAAAAGTTTCTACAACTTTCATTGCTTCTTCTCTACTTTTTCCCTTTATCAAATCTATCATAATAGATGTTGATGCTTGAGAAATTGCACATCCTTGACCACTAAACGCCATATCTGAAATAATATCTCCGTCAAATTTCACCTCAAGTGTAATTTCATCTCCACAACTTGGGTTATGACCTCTTTCACATACAGTTGGTCCTTCTAAACTTCTTCTGTTGTGCTTTGATGCACTATGTTCCATTATAAGCTCTGTGTATATCGAATTTAAATCCATTTAAGTTACCTCCATTTTGAAAACATATTATATGCAACTTTTATTACTTCTATCAATTTATCTATATCTTCTTTTTTATTATAAAGATAGAAACTTGCTCTACAAGTTGCATTTATCCCCATATATCTCATAAGAGGCTGAGCACAGTGATTTCCAGCTCTAATTGCTACTCCATGAGTATCGAATATTGATGCCACATCATGTGGATGAACACCTTCTATTCCAAATGATATTACCCCACTTCTGTTTTCTATCTTACTTGGTCCATAAATAGTTACAAAAGGTAATTTTCTCATTTCTGAAATAGCATATTCCATAAGTTCTTGTTCTATTTTAGAAACAGTATCCATCCCTATTTCTTCTAAATAATCTATGGCACATCCAAGTCCAATTGCAGCTTCAACATTTTGAGTTCCACCTTCAAATTTGAAAGGTAACTCATCAAAAGTTGCTTCTTGTTCATACACATATTCAACCATATCTCCACCTAACATAAATGGTGACATTGCTTCTAATAATTCTTGTTTGCCATATAAAACTCCGATTCCCATTGGTGCTAAAAGTTTATGTCCTGAGAATACTAAAAAGTCTGCATCTAATTTTTGAACATCAACTTTCATGTGAGGAACACTTTGAGCTCCATCTACTATAACTATAGCTCCCTTTGAATGTGCATATTCTATAATTTCACTTATATTGTTTATTGTACCTAATGCATTAGAAACATGAGTAATACTAACTATTTTAGTTTTTTCAGTTATCTTACTTTTAACTTCTTCTAGTGTTAATTCTCCAAATTCATTTGTGTACATATATTTAAGGGTTGCCCCTTTAGCTTTTGCCACTCTTTGCCAAGGAATAAGATTTGAATGATGTTCTGCTATTGATATAACAATTTCATCAGAGCTTTCTATATTATCCATACCATATGAAGCTGCTAAAAGGTTAAACGCTTCTGTTGCATTCTTTGTAAAAATTACTTCTTTACTTGTTTTTGCATTAATAAATGATTTAACTTTTTCCCTTGCTGCATCATAAGCTTTTGTTGCTTCAATACTTAAATGATAAGCTCCTCTATGAGGATTAGCATTAATATTTTCATAATAATGTTTAATAGCTTCAATTACCACATCTGGTTTTTGAGTAGTTGCCGCACTATCTAAATAAACTAATCTATTACCATTAACTTCACCGCTTAGAGTTTTAAAATCTTTGGAGAAATCTCTAGTTTGCATTTGATAACCTCACTTTGATTTCATTTAATATTTCTTCTCTAATTGAATCAACATTTATCTTATCTATTATAGGATTAAATGATCCTTCAACTATTACTGTTATAGAATCTTCACGGCTTATTCCTCTACTCATTAGATAGAACAGTTTATCATCATCTATTTTACCACTTGCCGCAGCATGTTGTCCTTGGACATCATCTTCGCTACAAAGTAGTAATGGTAATGCTTTCGCCTTAACATTTGGTGATAACATCATACAATATTCATCTTCTGCCCCAACACTTTTAGCAGAACCAGTTTTAAAATCTAAAGTTCCTCTAAATATTTTGCTTGATTCACCATTTAAAGCACCCTTAGTTATTATTTCTGACTCAGTTCTTCTTCCTCTATGAGTCATAACATAATTCATATCTATAATCTTTTTATCTTCACCAAGATATATTGATCCTAGTGTAGATTTTGAATTTTCTTCAACTAAATCTCCATGGTAGTTATTTATGCTATACTTTCCACCAAGATCTATTGATACAAAATCAACTAAAGCACCATAGCTTATATCTGATAAATTAGAATCAAAATGTGCTGTATTATTATTTAATAAATTAACTTTTACAACTTGTACTTCACTGTTGTCATTAGCAAATATTTTACAAACTCCATTATGATATCCAGCACTTTTATCAATTGATTTATACTTAACAACTATTTTTGCTTTAGAGTTTTCTTCTGAAACAACTATTATATTATCAACTAATGTTGTATTATTCTCATCCATATTAAATTCAATTATTATAGGTTCAGAAACTTTTACATTTTTATCTATTTTAACTAAATATCCTTCATTAAATTCCTTTTCACCCTGGATTATAAGTTCTTCACTTACACCATAGATAAATTTCTTATCTAATGGAAATATATTTTCTTTTTGTAACTTCTCTATGCTAACTCCGTCTAAGTTTTCACCAATGATATTAACACCGGCAAAATCTTTTATTTCTGGCATTTCATAATTAACAATATTCACATCATTAATTTTTAACCAGCTACTTGTTCTAACGGGAGTTTTATTTAAATTATTAAATTCTATCTTATTCATTAAATTCACCCTTATCCTATACTACCTTCTAATTCAAGTTTTATTAAATTGTTCATTTCTACTGCATACTCAAGTGGTAATTCTTTTGATATAGGTTCAACAAAACCTCTTACTATCATTGAGTTTGCTTCTTCTTCTGTTATTCCTCTGCTCATTAAATAGAAAATTGCATCATCACTGATTTTTCCTATTTTAGCTTCATGTCCAATTTCAACATTATCATTCATTAAATCAATAACTGGTACTGTATCTGATGATGATATATTATCAAGCATTAATGATTCACAAGAAACCATTGACTTAGAGTGATGAGCATTTTTATTTACCTTAACTACACCTCTATAAGTTGCTTGCCCTCCATTTTTTGAAATTGACTTAGAGTTAATTGTTGAAGAAGTATAAGGTGCTGCATGAATAACCTTTGCTCCTGTATCTAAGTTTTGTCCATTTCCTGCAAATGAAACTCCTGTAAATTCAACTCTAGCCCCTTCGCCTCTTAGTATACTCATTGGATATAACATTGATATTTTAGATCCAAATGAACCTGAAACCCATTCTATAGTTGCATTCTTATCTACAAGTGCTCTCTTAGTATTTAGGTTTAACATGTTCTTAGACCAGTTTTCTATTGTACTATATCTTAACGTTGCTCCTTCTTTTACAAAAAGTTCAACACATCCTGCATGTATATTAGTAGTGTTATGTTTTGGTGCAGAACATCCTTCTATAAAGTGAAGTTTTGCTCCTTCATCTACTATAATTAATGTATGTTCAAATTGACCTGCTCCAGGCGAGTTTAATCTGAAATATGATTGTAATGGAATATCCACTTCAACACCCTTAGGTATATATACAAATGAACCTCCAGACCAAACTGCTCCATGTAATGCCGCAAACTTATGATCATTTGGTGGAACACATTTCATAAAGTATTCTTTAACAATATCTTCATAATCTCTTACTGCACTTTCCATGTCAGTATAAATTACTCCTTGTTTAACTAAATCTTCTCTTATACTATGATAAACAACTTCTGAATCATATTGAGCTCCAACACCTGCTAAAGATTTCTTTTCAGCATCTTGTATTCCAAGTAAATCAAAAGTTTTTTGTATATCTTCAGGTACATTCTCCCAACTATCATTTAGGTCTGTTTTAGGTCTTACATAAGTTACTATATTGTTCATATCTAACTCATCTAAATTTGGTCCCCATGATGGTAATTCTATTTTATTATAAATATCTAATGATTTTAATCTAAAATCTCTCATCCACTGTGGTTCATTTTTTTCTTTAGATATAGTTTCTATAGTTTCCTTAGTTAATCCCTTATCTGCCTTGAAACTAAATGTATCTTCATTTTTAACATCGTATATACCTCTGTCCATTTCTTCTACATTAGTTCTCTTTTTCATCTCCATATTAAATCTCACCTCCATTTTCTAAATTAGTTCTTATATTTTTCATATCCACTTTCTTCTATTTCATCAGCTAATGTACTATCACCAGTTTTAACTATTTTTCCATCTACTAATATATGAACATAGTCTGGTTTTAGATTTTCTAATATTTTTGTATTATGAGTTATTATAAGTACTGATGTCTCTTCATTTGCGAACATATTTATTCCTTGTGAAACTATCTTTATAGCATCTACGTCTAATCCTGAATCAGTTTCATCTAATATTGCAAGTTTTGGGCTTAACATAAGCATTTGTAATATTTCATTCTTCTTCTTTTCTCCACCTGAGAAACCTACGTTTAAATATCTTTGTGCATATTCTGGATTGATTTTTAACTCTTGCATATTTGTTCTTAAATCTTTACTAAATTTTAAGAACTTAAGTAAGTTACCATCAATTGAATTTTTTGCAGTCTTTAAAAAGTTCTCTACAGTAATTCCTGCTATTTCTTCTGGATATTGGAATGATAAAAATAATCCTTTTCTTGCTCTTTCGTCTGTTTTAAGATTATTTATATTTTCTCCTTCAAATACTATGTCTCCCTCTGTTTGTATGTATCTTGGGTGTGCCATTAATGTATTTGCAAGAGTTGATTTACCAGCTCCATTAGGTCCCATTATCACGTGTATTTCGCCTTTATTTATGTTAAGGTTTAAACCCTTTAATATCTCTTTTTCTTCAACCATTGTCTTTAGGTTATCTATTTTTAATAAATTATTATTCATAATTAAAATCTCCTTTTATATAAAAAACTAATTCCGAGCACTTAACTCATCTTTTCGTACTTATACCTTACCATATTACTCAGAATTAAGCAAAGCTTTATTTTCCCAATTTAGGCGAAAATCATTAGTAATAAAGCATATCTTTTAATTCTCTATGTTTTCCTAATATTTTATATAAAAACACCATATATACATTACATAATCTAATATATATACGGTGTCCCCCCTTTAAAACTATTACATTTTAATTTTCAATCATAAAATTTTCAAATATAGCTTTAAAATTTTCTATATCCATTGGAGCTATCCTAACCCTTTTTAATTCTAATTCCCCATTCTTTATATTAGAG
>X276_Barnacle_Goose__coassemble_515_pt1 | contig 12253 bp, 11 predicted proteins | sample X276_Barnacle_Goose__metabat2_low_PE_010 | metagenome-assembled genome bin X276_Barnacle_Goose
CTTTAAACCTTAGTAAAATTACTTATATTAATCATCTTACTAGAAGTTAAATATTTTCACAATAATTTCTATGTTTTTTAAAACATTGCTTCTGCAAAACTTTCTGCATCAAATTCTTGAAGATCATCAATACCTTCACCAACACCAATATATCTAACTGGTATATTTAAAGAATGTTTTATTGATATAACTACTCCACCTTTTGCAGTTCCATCAAGCTTTGTAAGTATAATTCCATCTATAGGACATACTTCCATAAATTGTTTTGCTTGAACTATAGCATTTTGCCCTGTAGTTGCATCTAAAACTAATAAAGTCTCCTTTGATGCTTCTTTAAATTCTCTTTCTACTATTCTTCCTATCTTCCCAAGCTCATCCATAAGATTTTTCTTATTATGAAGTCTACCTGCAGTATCACAAATTAATAAATCTACTCCCCTTGCCTTAGCTGCTGATATAGCATCAAAAACAACTGCTGCTGGATCTGATCCTTCATTATGTCTTATTAGATCAACATTTGCTCTAGAACTCCATACCTCAAGTTGCTCAATAGCTGCAGCTCTAAAGGTATCTGCTGCTGCAAGTAATACTTTTTTACCTTCACTTTTGTTTTTTGCTGCAAGTTTTCCTATTGATGTAGTTTTACCAACTCCATTTACCCCTATAATTAAAAGAACCTCTTTATCACTATGTTTTTCTTCTACCTCAGCCCCTTCTAACATCATTTCTTTTATAACTTCTTTAAGCGCTGGTTTAACTTCATTTGTATCATTTATCTTTTCTTTTCTTATTTTTTCCTTCAATCTTTCTATTATAGCTATAGTAGTATCCATACCAATATCAGACATTATTAATATTTCTTCTAGTTCTTCATACAAATCGTCATCTATAGATACTGCTAAATTCAAAGCCTCATTTATTTTATCCGTTAGCGCATCTCTTGTTTTTGTTAATCCTGATTTTAAATTTTCAAAAAGTTTTCCAAACATTTTAAGTCCTCCTAATTGTTTTTGCTTAAATCTACTGACACTACCTTTGAAACACCTTTTTCTTCCATAGTAATTCCATACATCATATCACTAGCTTCCATAGTTCCTTTTCTATGAGTTATTACAATAAATTGAATATGATCTGAAAATTTAGTTAAAAACTCTGCATATCTATACACATTAGCATCATCAAGCGCTGCCTCAATCTCATCTAAAATACAGAATGGTGTAGGCTTCATTTTTAATATAGCAAACAATAGAGCAATTGCTGATAAAACTTTCTCTCCTCCAGACATTAAGTTTATATTTTGAAGCTTTTTACCTGGTGGTTGAACGTTTATTTCAATATTTGCTGTTAATTCATCACCTTCAGAAAGTAGAAGTTCACCAGTTCCACCCTTAAATAATTCCTTAAATGTCTCATTAAAATTTTCATTAAGAATTTTAAAGTTTTCTTTAAACATATCTTGCATTTTAATTGTCATTTCGGAAATAACTTTAAGAAGTTCCTCTTTTGCTTTATTTAAATCCTCTTCTTGTGCTGCCATAAATTCATATTTTTCACAAACCTCTTCATATTCTGCTATAGCTGCAAGATTTACAGTTCCAAGTAATGTGATTTTAGATTTTAATTTGTAAATTTCTTCTTTCATCACATTTAAATTTTCTACTTCTATCGCTATCTCACTTGCTTCTGCTACAGTTAAATTCAACTCTTCATTAAGCTTTTTGTATAGTCCATCTCTTTCACTTTCAAATTTAGCATTTGATATTTCTCTTTTCCCTAATTCATTTTCATCAATTCTTATTGTCTCAATTAATTCATTAGTTAATGTATCTTTAATTTTAAGCTTCTCTTTTAGTGTTATTTTTTCTATCTCATCTTCTTTAAATATTTCCTCTAATTCCTTAATTCTAACTTCTATAACACTAATTAATTCTTCTTTCTCTTTTATATTCTTTTGAAGATACTGTATATTTTCATGTTGCTCTGCACATTCTAAATTCAACTTGCCAACCTTATTATTTTTTTCTAAAATTTCAGAGTTCTTTCTTGATAACTCTACTATTCTACCTTGAATCCACTCATCTAATGTTGCTTTTAAAACCTTAATTTCTATGGAATCTTCTTTAAATTTTTCCATTTCACTTTTTTTATTTTCTAGAGCTTTTTCTATTTCTAAAACTCTTTCTTTATTATTAACATTTGTATTTTTCAAAGAGTTTAATTCTTCTTCTCTTTTAATTACCTGCTCTTTTAATTTTACAAGTGTTTTTCTATTATTTTCTAATTGTGATACAGATAAATCAAGTGAGTTTTTAAGTCTTAAACCTTCACTTTCTAAAGATTTAATTTCACTCTCAAACCTTGTTATTTCTATATTTTTTTGATGGATCTCATCACTCTTATTTAAATTATCCTCATCTAGAACTTTAATATTAGATTTTATTTCATTAAGTTCATTAACTTCTTTATTATATCTTTCCTTATTTTCCTTAATAGAACTTTCTAACTCTTGAATTTCTCTCTTTCTTCCAAGTATATTAGAATTTTTAGAATATATACTACCTCCAGTTAATGCTCCACCTGGGCTTATAATTTCACCATTTAAAGTGACTATTTTAAGTTTATGTTTACCTATTTTTGAGATTTTAAGAGCTGAATCCATATCTCTAGCTATAATAGTTCTACCTAAGGAATAGTCCATTATATTTTTATATCTATCATCAAACTTAATTAAATCTGATGCTATCCCTAAATATCCCTCTGTATTAATTATTTCATTTTGAAGTGCAACCCTATTACCTTTTATTATATTTAACGGTAAAAATGTAGCTCTACCTAACTTATTATCTGTTAAATATCTTATAAGTTCCTTAGCTATAATTTCATCTTCTGTAATAACATTAGATATAGCTGCAGATAATGATATTTCTATGGCAATTTCATATTTTTTATCTACAGTAAATATATCTCCAAGTACCTTTGTACTTCCTTTAGCTTTCGGTATAGCTCCTCTTTCTATTCTATCCATTAAGTTTTTAACTGACCTATTATATCCTTCATAACTCTTTTCTAAATCTGAAAGAGTAGTGTATTTACCTTCTAAATTATTAATAGTTCTTGTAATATCTTTTATAATTCCTTCTCTTTTAGTAGATGTCATCAATAAAGATGAAATTTTCTTCTTATTATCTGTTATTATATTTTTAATCTCTTCTCTCTCTAATCTTGCAACTTCTATTTTTTCCTTTAATCCTTTGGCCGTTCCAAGATTTATACTTATATTTCCCTCTAAAGCTTTTAAAGAATTAGTTAAGGTAGTTTCACCTTCTTCTGTATTTGCTATATCTTTATTTAAAACAGATATAATATTATTTATTTCTGAAGTTTTTCTTAAAAGCTCAAACTCATCATCTTTTAAACTATTAAGTTCTTTTTCTAGTTTTTGAATAGCCATATTTAATGATTTTATATTACTTTCAAAACTTTTAAGCTCCTCTTCATTTTTACTCTGATTCTTTCTTTTTTCCTCAAGCTCAATATTTAAAAGACTTTTTTCTTCTTCTAATATTTTTACACTATTATTTAATTCTGTAATTTCATCAGTGCTTTTTTCTATTACACTTAGAAAGTTTTTAATTCTTTCTCTAAATAGCTCAATATCATTTATACTTTTAGAAGACTCCTCTTTTTTAGAATAGTACTCTCTTTTTTCTATAATATTTTTCTCATCTAAGGATTCTATTTTATTTTCTAATTCATGAACTATATTTTTTTCAGATTCTAATTTCCCTCTTTTTTTATTTAATTCATTTTTACGTATTTGTATATCTTCAGTTAATGTATTTATTTCTTTTTCTACTTTTTTAATATAATGAATTACTGTAGAAACTTCTTTAATTTTTAATTCATCTGCTAATTCTTTATATTTTAAAGCCTTTTCTCTTTCTATTTTAAGAGGTCCTAATCTTTCTTCATAAGTAGAAATAATATCCCTTATTCTAACTAAATTATTTTCTGTATTTGATAGTTTCTTCTCTGCTTCTTCTTTTCTAGACTTAAATTTTACAATACCAGCGGCTTCTTCAAGCAAAGCTCTTCGTTCCTCTGGTCTTCCGCTTAAAATTGCATCTATCTTTCCCTGTCCTATAAGAGAATAACCTTCTTTACCTATTCCAGTATCCATAAATAAATTATTTATGTCTTTTAATCTACACTTTTGATTATTAATAAGATACTCTGTTTCACCTGATCTAAATATACGTCTAGTAATTGTTACCTCTGAATAATCTGTTCCAAGTTCTCCATTTGTGTTATCTAATGTAAGAGATACCTGCGCAAGCCCCACTGCTTTTCTAAATTGAGTACCTGCAAAGATTACATCCTCCATTTTGCCACCTCTAAGAGTTTTTACACTTTGTTCTCCAAGTACCCATCTAACGGAATCAGAAATATTACTTTTACCACTTCCATTAGGTCCAACTACCGCTGTCACCCCATGTTTAAACTTTAAATGTGTTTTATCTGCAAAGGATTTAAACCCTCTTATCTCTAATGATTTTAAAAACATCGGTTCACTCCCTATCTACATAAATATACCTGGTAATAATGTTATAATAAATATAATAGCTAAAAAAACTGTTATTATATATATCATCTTTTCTCTTGTTGCTTTTTTCATAAATATCACTCCTATTCTGTATAAAACCTATAAAAATAATTAGCCAATCTAATATTATATTTAGCTTAATAATTCTACAAATAAAATTATATATTTTTGTTACTATATTATTTTTTTATATGCATTAATTTTATATTATATATATGTAAATAGCAATAAGGCAGGCTTTATTTATCACTTAATGCCTACCTTAAAGTATTCTCTTTTAAATTTGTATTTCTTCTATTTTTTTAACTATTATTAGTTTTATTTTTCCACGTTCTAATTTTTCATTAGTAGTTACATTTATTTGTCCATTATGACTTTTCTTAAGTTTATTAAAGTAATTCTTTTTATTCGCATATAATTTACTTAAATCTTTAGAATTAACTTCTATTATTATATTATCATCTTTTTCTATTTTATTTTGTATATTTTCACAAATCAAGCTACCTTCAACTAATTCTCTAAAAGATGGATGAAACGGTCCATCTACTATATCTTTTCCCCAAGTTATAGACTCAGTTGGTTGTAGTCCCATTCTTATTATTTGTATGTCTTCCTCTTTATACAGCTTATACATTTCTTTTGATATGTATACTGCATCTTCTAAAGAATACGGCTTATAACGTCCATCATTATACATATCCTCCATAGGTGTATCTTTGATTACAAGAGCTGGATATATTCTACATAAATCTGGTTTCATCTCAATAGATTTTTTAACAGTTTCAATATCCTTTTCAAATGTATCACCTGGTAGACCTGGCATAATTTGATGACCTAATGTTATTTTATAGTCCTTAATTAATTTAGATGCACGAACCACATCTAAAACGCTATGACCTCTACCTGATAACTTTAACACTTTCTCATCTAAAGATTGTACTCCAAGTTCAATAACATCAACTTTATATTCCTTTAAATAATCTAATATGTAATTATTTATTGCATCTGGCCTTGTTGATAATCTAATTTTATTTATTAAGCCCTTTTCTTTATAATCTCTAGCTACTCCTAGAAGTTCCTTTTGTTTTTGAACACTTATAGCTGTAAATGTTCCACCAAAAAATGACACTTCAATAATCGCTTTTTTATTTTTTATACTTTCTAAATATTCATCTATAGTATTTACTACATCAATAGCTGTTACTTCATTAACTACTTTTGCAATTCTATCTTGATTGCAAAATACACATTGATGAGGACACCCTTGATGTGATATGAAAATTGGAATAATATAATGATTCTTACTCATTTACATCCTCCAATATCTTTAACGCCTCTTTTGCTGCATTTTGTTCAGCTTCTTTCTTGCTATATCCTTCTCCGCTTCCACACTCTTTATTATCCACTATTACTGTAGTAAAGAATTTTCTTCTATGTGGTGGTCCTTCATATTTTCTTAGCTCATATATAATAGAAACTTCACCAGTTTTTTGAAGTTCTTCTTGTAATTTTGTTTTATAATCTAATACTATATCATTATTAATAGCCATCTCTATTATCTCTTTAAAGTGCCCTAGGATGAAATCTTTGACAAATTCCAATCCTTTGTCTAAATATATACCTGCTATTAATGCTTCTACAGCATCTGCTATTATAGATACTCTTTCTCTTCCCCCTGTTAACTCTTCACCTCTACTAATTCTAATAAATGATCCAAGCTTTAGCTTACATCCTATTTCGTATAATGAATTTTCACAAACTATTAAACTTCTTATTTTAGTAAGTTCACCTTCACTTTTGTCTTTATAATTTAAAAATAGGTATTCAGTTACACAAAGTTGTAATATTGCGTCACCTATAAATTCGTATCTTTCATTATATTCTTGATCTTTATGTTGATTGGCATAAGAGCTATGAGTTAGTGCTGTTTTAAGCAACTTTGTTTCATTAAAAGTAACCCCAATAGCTTCTTCAACTTCCTTTATATTAAATCTATTCATTTTTTATTACACTCCTTGGAGTTTATTCTTCAGTTTGCTTAATATTTTAAAATAACAAATTCAAGAATAAACCAAATATAGTAAATATAAAATCCCGCTAACTTAGCGGGATTCTACTATTCTTCAACGTGAGCTTTTAAGTAGTTAACTACATCTCCAACTGTTGAAAATCCTTCTGCATCCTCATCTGGAATTTCTGTATCTAATTCATCTTCAAGAGCCATCATAAGCTCAACTAAATCTAATGAATCTGCATTTAAATCTTCTACGAATGTTGAATCCATAGTAACTAAATCTTCACTAATACTTAACTTGTCAGCTATTATTCCTCTAATTTTTTCGAACATTATTTTCACCTCCTAAATGCATCCACTAAGATAATATTATATATTATATCTGTAGTCAATAATATCTTACAATATATATTATAGATTATTTTGAAGTTCTTCTTTTATTTTTTCTAAGACTTTATTTTCATAAAAACTTTTTGTTTGTCTAATAGCATTTTTAAATGCTTTTCCATCAGAACTTCCATGTGCTTTTATACAAATTCCATCTACTCCCAAGAATGGTGCTCCACCATATTCCTTATAGTCAAATTTAACTTTTAAACTTTTAAAAACAGGCTTTAATAATAAAGCTCCAACTTTACCAATTGTTCCTCCAGCTAAGATTTCACTTTTAATCATACCTAAAAGTGTAGAGGCTACTCCCTCATACATCTTTAACAAAGTATTTCCTGTGAATCCATCACAAACTAATACATTAACATCACCTTTGGATACATCCCTTGGTTCTACATTTCCTACAAAGTTTAGGTTTTGTTCTTCTTTTAATAGCTTAAATGCTGCTTTAGTTAATTCGTTACCTTTTTCTTCTTCTGCTCCTATGTTAACAAGACCTACTGTTGGTTTATTATTTCCCATTACACCTTCATAATAAATCTTACCCATATGTGCAAATTGAGTTAAGTAACTAGGCTTAGAATCTACATTAGCTCCAGCATCAATTATCATAAAGCTCCCATTCTTACCTGGCATTATAGGTGCTAAAGCTGGTCTCTCAACCCCTTTAATTCTTCCTACTATTAACGTACATCCAGCTAGGAATGCTCCAGTACTCCCTGCGGAAATAACTGCATCACAGTCTCCATCACGAACTAAATTTAACGCTTTACATATACTTGAATCTTTTTTCTTTCTTAAAGCTTTTACTGGATGCTCATTTGGGTCTATTACTTCCCTTGCATCTATAACCTTTACACTTTTTTCATTAAATTCATACTTCTTAAGTTCTTCTTCTATTATCTCTTTTGGGCCTGTTATATATACTTCAATACCATCATACTCTTTTATAGCTTGAATAACACCTTCTACAACAGCCTTTGGTGCATTATCTCCACCCATACCATCTATAGCTATTTTCATAAAATTCTCCCCTTATTCTTATATATAAAAGAAAAGAAAGTCTTAAGACTTTCTTTATTCTGCTGATGTAGCAACCACTTCTTTACCTTTGTAGAAGCCACAGTTTTTACAAACTCTGTGAGCTAACTTCATTTCGTGACATTGTGGACACTCAACTATTCCAGGTAAGCTTAACTTAAAAGTTTGAGCTCTTCTTGAATCTCTTTTTGCTCTATATGTTTTTCTAGCAGGATTTCCCATTATTACACCTCCTTATTTGCAAACAACTCTTGTAGCTTTGCCAATCTTAAGTCTACATCATTTGACGTACAGTTACAACTGTCTTCATTAAGATTTTTACCACATTGGTGACAAAGTCCATTACAGTTATTTTTACACAGTTTCTTAATAGGTAAGGTTGAAATAATACTATTTTCAACTATTTCGGCGATATCTATTGAATCACCTTCTACAAAAATAATTTGCTCATCTTCGATAAGTTCCTTATTCATTGTAAACCTTTCTTCTATATCAATATCTATTGGATAGATAAAGGTCGCTAAGCACCTTGAACAACAAAGCTTAAGCTTTGTTTTAACTGAAGCATTAACAATTAAAGTTTCATCTATTGCTTTTACTTCACCAATAACTTCAACTGCTTCTGCTGCTGTAATTTTTTCACCATCAAAGTATAATGGCTTTAAATCATAAGTTACATTGATTTCTCTTTTTCGCTCTCTCTTAGAAAGCAATTCTTTAAACTCTATAATCATATGTAAACCTCCGAAAATTATGTCCACAAGACATGCCGCGTTTATTCCTGGATATTTATGTATTCAAGCACAAAACTTTTTTAATACAGTATATACCCAATAAACACAATTTATTATATAAACTGCGACTAAAAAAGTCAAGCAGTTTATATAAAATTTACTGTTATATTAATTTTACAGTATCTCTTGCAATCATTAATTCTTCATTAGTTGGAATTACAAAAGCTTTAACCTTGCAGTTTTCTTTTGATATTTCTCTTACTTTTCCTCTAACTGCATTTCTTTCTTTATCTATTTCTACACCAAGGAATTCTAATCCCTTTAGGCAAGCTTCTCTAGTTTCTGGACCATTTTCTCCAACACCAGCTGTAAATACTATTGCATCTACACCACCCATAATAGCAGCATATGCTCCTATTTGAGCTCTAACCTTGTAGTGGAATATATCTAAAGCTAAGTTAGCTCTATGATTATTTTCTTTAAATGCTGCATCTTCTATATCTCTAAAATCTGAGCTTATTCCTGAAATTCCAAGAACTCCTGATTCTTTATTTAAAAGATTATTAGCATCTTCAACAGAATAATTTAACTCTTTTATTAAATAAGTAACTATAGCTGGATCTATGTTACCACATCTTGTTCCCATAGCAATTCCTTCAAGTGGTGTGAATCCCATTGAAGTTTCAACTGATACTCCATTCTTAACAGCACATAAACTTGCACCATTTCCTAAATGACAAGTAATAATTTTTAAATCTTTTATATCTTTTCCCATAACTTCTGCAACTTGTTGTGATACAAATTTATGTGAAGTCCCATGGAATCCATATTTTCTTATTGCATGCTTTTCATATAATTCATATGGAAGAGCATAAATAAACGCTTCTTCTGGCATTGTTTGATGGAATGCAGTATCAAATACAGCAACCATTGGTGTATTTGGCATTAAATCTTTACAAGCATTGATTCCTATTATATTTGGTGGGTTATGTAATGGTGCAAGTTTCACACATTCTTCCATATATGCCATAACTTCATCGTCAATTAAAACTGACTCAGAATATTTTTCTCCACCATGAACTACTCTATGACCAACAGCTGAAATTTCTTCCATTGAAGATATAACACCATTTTCTGGATGAACTAATGCTTCTAAAACCATTTTTATTGCATCTTTATGATCTTTCATTGGTTGTTTAACTATATACTTATCTTTACCTTCAACCTTTTGAGTTAAAACAGAACCTTCGATTCCTATTCTTTCTACTAAACCTTGTGCTAAAGATTCTTCCTTTGACATATCTATTAATTGATACTTTAATGATGAACTACCACAGTTTATTACTAATATTTTCATTTGTGACATTCCTCCTAAATATTATTTTTTTTGAGCTTGCGCTTGAACAGCAGTTAATGCTACAACATTTACTATATCGTCAGCACTACATCCTCTTGATAAATCATTTATTGGTTTTGCAAAACCTTGACACATTGGTCCTATTGCTTCTGCATTTGCAAATCTTTGAACTAATTTATATCCAATATTCCCACTTTGTAAATCAGGGAAAATTAAAACATTAGCTCTTCCTGCAACTTTACTATTAGGTGCTTTTTGAGAAGCTACTTTTTCAACTATTGCAGCATCTAATTGCATTTCTCCATCTATTAGTAAATCTGGTCTTAATTGTTTTGCAAGTTCTGTTGCTTTTCTAACCTTTTCTACTGTTTCGTGATCAGCACTTCCCATAGTTGAGAATGATAACATAGCAACTCTTGGTTCTATTTTACATAATTCACGAGCTGTATCTGCTGTTGCAATAGCTATAGCTGCTAATTGCTCATAATTTGGATTTGGATTTACAGCGCAATCTGAGAATAATAACATTCCCTCTTCGCCATATTTAGATCCTGGCACCATCATTATGAAGAAACTTGATACTACTGAAACTCCTGGTGTTGTTTTAATAATTTGAAGACCTGGTCTTAAAAGATCACCTGTTGTATGAACCGCTCCTGAAACCATACCGTCGGCATCATCTAGTTTAACCATCATTGTTCCAAAATATAACGGATCGCAAACAATTTTTTCTGCCTTCTCCATTGTCATGCCTTTATTTTTTCTTAACTCATAAAACTCTTTAATATATTCTCCAAGTCTTTCTGACTTTTCAGGATTAACAATTTCTATCCCATCTAAATTTACACCAATCTCTTTTGCTTTGCTATAAATTCTTTCATCATCTCCAACTAAAATTGGATAAGCTAATTCAAGTTGATAAATTTTTTCAGCTGCTAATAAAGTTCTTTCTTCTTCACCTTCTGGTAAAACAATTCTTCTCTTATCAGACTTTGCTGCATTCCATAGTTTTTTCATAAGTTCCATAATTCATTACTCCTTTCAAAAAGATACGGATTGCATCTTCATATACTAATATACTCCTAAGTAACTATAATTTTCAACACCAAAATGCCCCAAATATTTAATTCTTTATATTGGAAATCTTCAGAAAATAACTAAAATTAACCTCTATCACAGTTATAGTGTACATTTTTTCTTCTATTTTTTAAATATTATGTTATAATATTTTTATCTTTTCCCAAAAGGAGTTTGATTATGAATATTACAGGAATAATAACAGAATATAACCCATTTCACAATGGGCATCTATATCACTTATCCTCTGCAAAGTCACAAACTAACTGTGATGGAGTAGTTTGTATAATGAGCGGAAACTTTGTTCAGCGTGGTGGTCCCGCCATAATTGATAAATGGCAAAGAGCATCTATGGCAATTGAAAATGGAGTGGATCTTGTCATTGAACTTCCAACATTTTACGCTTTATCTTCAGCTGAACATTTTGCAAAAGGAGCATTATCTATTCTTGATTCTTTAGGCATAATTAATAATATATTTTTTGGAAGCGAATGCGGAAACATAGACGATTTAATTAAAATAGCTAATATATTAGTAGATGAACCTATTGAATTTAAAGAAGAATTAAAAAGAAATTTAAGTTTAGGGTTAACTTTTGCTAAATCGAGAGAGATTTCCTTAATTAAAGTTTTACAAGATAAAAATTTATCAGAAATACTTAGAAACTCTAATAATATTCTAGGAATAGAGTATATAAAAGCGATTTTATCGCTTAACAGTAAAATTACTCCCTATACATTTAAAAGGGAAGGTTCAAATTATAACGAAGAAAATCTTTCTTCTACATTTGCCTCTGCTACTAGTATTAGAAAGGCTTTAAAAGACTCTAATTCTTTTAGCAAATTAGAATCATTTATGCCAATAGAAAGCTATGAAATATTAAAAAATCTAAAAACAAATGATTATCCATTTGTTTTTGAAGAAGAAATGTTTACCTTTATAAAATATAAAATAGTTAGCGAATGTATAAATTTTAACAAACTTTCTGAAATTTCCGAAGGACTTGATAATAAAATTTTAAAAGAAGTATATAATAG
>X276_Barnacle_Goose__coassemble_516_pt1 | contig 12245 bp, 9 predicted proteins | sample X276_Barnacle_Goose__metabat2_low_PE_010 | metagenome-assembled genome bin X276_Barnacle_Goose
AAATTTTACATAAGGTGATAATAGTTTTAAAATTTGGTATAATAAGTTATATATGAATAAGAATAAATTTAAAGTATGAATTAATTATTATGAGTAATCAAAAGAGGTGTTTATTATAAAAATAGTTAAGATAGGGAGATGTAAAGTTTTAATAATATTATTTATGATTTTATTATTTCCAATAAAGACATGGGCAGTAGCAACTAATTATAGTAATATGACATTTAAGAGAATTACAATAGAAGATGGATTATCTCAAACATCAGCTCAATATTTATACCAGGATAGTAAAGGATATATATGGATTGGTACTAGTGATGGTCTAAATAGATATAATGGCAATGACTTTGAGGTATATAGATATAAAGAAAATTCTCGAAATAGTATATCTGGCAACTATATTGTAGCTATAAATGAGGATAATATGGGTGATTTATGGGTTGGAACCTCTACAGGTATTAATAAAATAGATAAAACAACTAATGAAATAACTACATATTGGCCTGGAGAAAATGGAGAGGGGATATCGCATTATAATATTTGTGAAATATTAGTAGATTCAAATGGGAATGTTATAGTAGCAACAGTTGATGGAATAAACATATATGATAGAAAAACAGATACATTTAAGAGAGTATTAAATTCAAATGAATTAACAAGTCAATTTATATATTCCATAGTAGAGGATGACGAGGGAAGATATTGGATTGGTACTGATAATGGATTAAATATGTATGATGAAAATACTGGAGAAATAAAGCAGTTTTTTTATGATGAAAATAATGAGAATACAATAAGCTCAAATTCAATTTATAAGTTGTATATGGACAAGGATAACAAGTTATTTATTGGAAGTACGGATAATGGATTGTCTATATTAGATACAAAGGATTATAGTGTAGAAAGATATAGAAATGATCCAAATGATAATAAATCCATACCAGGAAATTCTGTTACATCTATCTTAAGGGATAGTAGAGGGTTGATTTGGGTTGGAACTGAAACTGGATTTGCCAGATTAGATGAAGAAGAAAAAAAGTTTATTGTTTACAAATCTAAAATATATGATAAACAGACAATTGTGAGTGATAATATTTTAAGTTTATCAGAAGATAGATCAGGTACTATTTGGGTTGGGACTTATGGGGGAATAAGTTTGTTTAATCCTAGAAATATTTTCAAAGTATATAAGCATAATCCTTTTGATGATAATTCAATAAGTGATAAAAGTATAAGTGGTATTTATGAAGATGATGATGGATTGCTTTGGGTAGGAACAACACAGGGAGGAATAAATACTTTAGATAGGGATAATAATATTGTAAAACGTTATAAAAATGAATTTAATAATGAAAATTCACTATTAAATAACAATGTTAATGAAGTAGTTGGAATTGATAATGAAATATGGATTGCAACAGAGGGTGGTTTGAGTAAATTTGATAAAAATACTAATGAATTTACTAATTACAAAACTACTGGGCTAGAAGAGAGCTTATTAGATAGTGGTATAAGAACATTATATATAGATAGTGAAAAAATATTATGGATAGGTACAAGGAATGGTCTGGTTTCTTTTGATAGAAAAGATAAGTTTGTTAGTTATAAGAATATATTTAAAGAGAATGGTATAAAAGAGTATATGTTATCAGATATACATGAAGATAGTGAAGGGATAATGTGGTTTGGACTTGCTATAGATGGTGGCCTTGTAAAATATAATAAGAAAACAGGAGAGATTAAAGAATATAAATATGATAAATATGATAAAAATTCACTAAGTTTTAATTCGATTAAGTCAATTAGTGAAGATAGTAAAGGTGATTTGTGGATAGCTACACATTATGGAATTAATAAATTTAATAAGGGAACAGAAAAATTTATAAGATTCAATGAGGAAGATGGGTTATCTAATGATTTTACATATGGGATATTAGTAGATGAACAGGACAATATATGGATAAGTAGTAATTATGGTATTTCTAAGTATGATGCTCAAAAAAGAAAATTTATAAATTTCAATGTTGCAGATGGATTACAAGGGAACGAATTTAATGCATTTTCATATTTTAAAAGTAAATCGGGGGAAATGTTTTTTGGGGGAATAAATGGTTTTAATAGCTTTTATCCTGAAAATTATATTGAAAAGACATATATTCCAGACGTTGTAATAGAAAATATAATTATTGATGGTGAAGAAAATTTTAATGTGCAAAATGATATAGTATTAGATTATGGAGATAATAATATATATATAAATTTTTTTATGCCAGATTATATAAATGCATCTAAAATACAATACGCATATAAACTTAAAGGACTAGATAAGGAATGGTTTTTCTCGGAAAATAGTAATTTTGCTAATTATACTAATTTATCTCCAGGAAAGTATGAATTTCTTGTAAAAGGAAGAAATGCTAGTGGAGAGTGGAGTAAGGAAGTATCTCTTAATATTAATATTAGTAAGCCTTTATGGAGAAAACCTATTGCATATGTTATTTATTTATTAGTTATAATACTTATAACTGGATTAATTTTAAATCGTATGAAATGGTTAGATGAATTAGTAAGACAGAAGACGTTTGAACTCAATAAGAAATTGGAAGAAAATAGAATTTTATATGCCAAGCTTATTAGAAATGAGAGATATAAAAATAATTATTTTGTAAATTTATCTCATGAACTAAGAACACCTTTAAATGTAATTTTATCAACTCAACAACTTATTACAAATTTAAATACTAATAATAAACCTATATCAAAAGAAAAATTAGATTATTATATGCTAACGTTAAATAGGAATTCTAATAGATTATTAAATCTTATAAATAATATTATAGATACATCTAAAATAGAATCTGGAGAATATAAGTTAAATATAAAAGAGGTGGATATAGTCTATTTAGTAGAAGAGGCTGTACTATCAATGAAAGATTTTATTGAGGATAAGGGAATAGAATTAATAATAGACCCTGAAATTGAGGAAAAAATAATAGAGTGTGATCCTGATGAGATTGAAAAATGTGTTATAAATCTTATTGCAAATGCAACTAAGTTTACTCCAGATGGGGGTAAGATAACTGTTAGAATATTAGATTTTGGAGATATAGTGAAGATTATTGTTAAAGATACTGGAATAGGAATAGACAAAAAATATCATAAGGCTATATTCAATAGGTTTGATCAAGCTTGTGATAAAATATCTGAAGAGCACGGTGGAAGTGGTCTTGGATTAACATTAAGTAAGCAGTTAGTAAACCTTCATAATGGAGATATAGAGGTAGAAAGTGTTCTTGGACAAGGTAGTGAGTTTATTATCAAGCTACCAATTAGACAAAAAAGTAGTAATAATATAAAGTTATAATGTGTTTATTTATGAGTAGCATTGGTAATAGTCTAACCGTCTATAGGGTTGGATGTAATCAATGCTACGACAATGGATAAATTATTCGAGGTTACATGATTGGTGTTTAAAAAAGATATATATAGAATTAAAAAGATAAATTATTATAATTTATTAAAAAAATTGACAATGTTTACTTAAGGTGATAGTATAATCATATAAATTAAATAATAGATTGTTACTGAATTTCAGGCAATACTTAAATTAGCAGTATAGTAGTATAACTGTGCTTGTTTAAGTATTTATTTTTTTTTCGTTAAAACTAAGGAGAAGTTATGATAATAGAAAAAGTACTTAATAATAATGTTGTTGTATCTATTGATCCTAAAAGTAGAAAAGAAATAATTTTAATGGGATCTGGAATTGCTTTCAGAAAAAAAGTTGGACAAGAAGTTGAAGAGCATAGAGTAGAAAAAACTTTTGTAGTAGATGATAAAAAAATGGGGAATAAAATTAAAAAATTAATTAATCAAATTCCAGATGGTGTTTTTGAGTTATCTCATGAAATTATATGTTATGCTAGCAAGGAACTTAATAAGAAAATTGATAATCAAATATATATATCATTAGCAGATCATATCACTTTTGCTCTTAAAAGGCATAAAAATAATATTAGAATAAAAAATGATTTATTAGATGAGATAAGAAGAATACATAGAGATGAATTTAAAATAGCACTTTGGGCTGTTGATTTTTTAAATGATAAATTAAAAATTAATTTGCCAGAGGATGAAGCAGGATTTATAGCATTACATTTAATTAATGCTGGATATAATGAGACTACAAACAATTCATTACTAAGTACAAGTATTATTAAAGGTATATTAAATATAATAAGGTATTATTATTCAATAGAATTTAATATAGATGATTTAAATTATGATAGATTACTTACACATCTTAAATATTTTGCTAAAAGAGTTATAGATAATAAGCAACATGAAAATGGTGACACATCAATGTTAGAGATTGTATCAAGTAGTTATCCAGAAACCTTTGATTGTGTACTTAAGATTAAGTATTATATAGAAAAGAATTATAACTATCAAATTAATGGTGATGAGATAGTATATCTAGTAATGCATATACATAGAGTGATTTCAGTTTTAAAAGAGAATAATTAGATTGTTACTGGTTAGGCAGGCAAGACTTAGATTTATTAGAATATCTATATAATTATATATATCCATTGGATATATATAATTATATAGATAAAACTTAATAAATTTAGGTCTTTATTTTTTTAGTTTAATCTAATGTAATTTATATATTTTATTTAATAAGGAGGAATTATAAATGTTACAATTTTTACAAAGAATCGGGAAGGCTATTATGCTTCCTATAGCAGCTTTACCTATAGCGGGAATATTACTAGGAATTGGTGGTGCTTTACTTGGTATCTCAGGACTTGAAAATGCACCAGCGATTTATGTACCTTTAATAGCATTTGTTAATGTTCCAGTTATTACTGCAATATTAACAATAATGAAAAATATAGGTGATATAATATTTGGTAATTTACCATTATTATTTGCAGTAGGAGTTGCAGTAGGTCTTGCTAAAAAAGATAAGGGAACAGCAGCTTTAGCATCTATATTTGGATTCATAGTAATGAACCAAGTTATATCAAGCCTTTTAACTTTAGGTTTAACTCAACTTGGACCTATAACTTCAGATAACGTAGGAGCTTATGGTACTTATGTAACAACAAATCTAGGAATATTCACATTAAATATGTCAGTGTTTGGTGGTATTATTGCAGGTATAGTTACAGCTTCATTGCATAATAAATATCATACAATACAATTACCAGCAGTAATCGGATTCTTCTCAGGTTCAAGATTTGTTCCGATAGTAACATCTTTAGCAATGGCTTTCGTAGGAGCTTTATTAGCTTTTGTATGGCCAGTAGTTCAAAATGGTATTTCAGCGCTTTCATTAGCAGTTAGTAATGCAGGAGCAATAGGTGCATTTTTCTATGGATTAATAGAAAGAGCATTAGTACCATTTGGTTTACACCATGTATTCTATACACCATTCTGGTATGGATCATTTGTTGAGGGAAAAGTTTTAGTAGATGGTACATATCAAACAGTTTTAGGTGCTAACACAGCGTATTTTGCACAATTATCACATATGAGTGATTTAGTTGGAGCATCTCCAGAAACTATGTCAAATGTAGTTAGTGGTACTACAAGATTTATGGCAGGTAAATTCCCATTCATGATGTTTGGTTTACCAGCAGCAGCATTTGCAATGTATAAAACAGCAGCGCCAAGTAAGAAAAAACTTGTTGGATCATTATTAATATCAGCTGGATTTACAGCAATGTTAACAGGTATTACTGAGCCAATAGAATTCACATTCTTATTTGTTGCTCCGGTATTATTTGGAGTTCATGCTATACTTGCAGGTTTATCATTTATGTTAATGGATATATTTAATGTATTTATTGGTATGACATTCTCAGGTGGATTAATTGACTTTATACTATTTGGGTTATTACCAGCAGGGGCTGGAGTACCTACTAAATGGTTTATACTAATACTTGTAGGTTTAGTATATGCAGTAGTTTATTATTTCTTATTCTTATTTATAATTAAGAAATTTAACTTAAAAACTCCAGGTAGAGATGAAAATGAAGAAGAAACTAAGCTTTATAGCAAAGCAGATTTCCAAGAAGCAAAGGGGATAAGTCCTGACGCTAAGGGGAATAAATCAAAAAGTGCAAGTAGTGAAATTACTGAAAAAGCTCCAGAAGTATTAGCGGCTTTAGGTGGAGAAGAAAATATAGTAAGTGTAGATGCTTGTATCACAAGATTAAGAGTAGAAGTAAAAGATAAAGCTAATGTTGATAAAGATAGGCTTAAAGCACTTGGTGCGGCAGGGGTAGTTGAAGTTGGTAACGGAATTCAAGCGATATTCGGTGCAAAGGCCGATGCTTACAAGAATGAAATTAACAATATGTTAGATATAGAGTAATTTATAGTAATATTAGTAGTTTAAATTAGATAATTATTATAGTAATATATTATTATAAAATCTTATGAAAACTTATATAAATAATAGATCTGAGTGTTCTAAAATTTGATTTTTAGAACACTCTTTTATATTTATAGAATAAAAATAAGACTTATATTTTAGTCTTAAACCAAATACAAAATAATTAGACTGTAGAAAAGTTTATTAAATATTAATTATTAGATTGGATATAGGTATTTCTAGAAAAGGCATATTAGATAAAATATAAAAAATTATGTTACTAAGGAGAAAATTATGAGAGTGTTATTAGAGAAAACATTTGGGTTATTGCAGCGAATTGGTAGAGCATTAATGTTACCAGTTGCATTACTACCTTCGGCAGGATTATTACTTGGAATGGCAACTATTCTTCAAAATAAAGAATTTTCCAATATATTTCCGTTAATAGGGGCAGATTGGATACAATCTATAGCATTAATAATATCTAGTTCTGGTAATATTATATTTACTAATCTTCCTCTTATATTTGCAGTGGGGGTAGCTATTGGATTAAGTGATGGAGATGGAGTTGCTGGACTTGCTGCTATAGTAGGATTTTTAGTTATGAATGTTTCTATGGGGGCTTATTCTGGAGTAACATTTGATATGGTTTTAGGTAACCCAATGTATGCAGTTATTCTTGGAATACCAACGCTGCAAACAGGTATATTTGGAGGAATTATAATTGGTATACTTTCAGCTTGGTTATATAGAAAGTTTTATAATATAGAACTACCAAGCTTTCTTGGTTTTTTTTCAGGAAAAAGGTTTGTACCAATAGTTACTGCCGTTACTGGATTAATAGTTGGTTTATTACTTGCAATTATATGGCCAACAGTTCAAAGTGGGTTGTTAACATTTTCAAGAAGTATGATAGATACAAATAAGACATTAGCTGCATTATTATTTGGTGTTATAGAGAGGGCATTAATTCCATTTGGATTACATCATATTTGGTATAGTCCATTTTGGTATCAATTTGGGGAATACACTAATAAAGCAGGACAATTGGTTATGGGAGATCAATCTATATTTATGGCACAGCTTAGAGATGGAGTTGAATTTACAGCCGGAACATTTATGACAGGTAAGTATCCTTTTATGATGTTTGGGTTACCAGCTGCAGCACTTGCTATGTATCATGAAGCAAGAACAGAAAAAAAGAAGTTAATAGCTGGAATATTTCTAACGGGAGCTTTAACTTCCTTTTTAACTGGAATAACAGAGCCATTAGAATTCACATTTTTATTTGTAGCTCCAGTATTATTTGTAGTACATAGTATTTTTGCAGGATTTTCATTTATGATAATGCATTTATTAAATGTAAAGATAGGTGTAAGTTTTTCGGGAGGATTTATAGATTTTTTACTGTTTGGAGTATTTCCAAATAGAACAGACTGGTGGTTAGTAATAGTAGTTGGATTAATATTTGCAACAGTTTATTATTTTGGATTTAGATTTATTATAAGAAAACTAGATTTAAAAACTCCAGGACGAGAAATAGATGAATTAGGAATAGATATAAATATTAATGATGGGGATTTAGCAGTTAAAATTTTATCTGCACTAGGTGGTAAATCAAATATAAAATTTTTAGACTCTTGCATAACAAGATTAAGAGTAACTGTAGTAGATGTTAGGAGAGTTAAAACAGAGAGATTTAGAATTCTTGGAGCTGCTGGGTTTATGAAAATAGGTGATAATATTCAAATTATATTTGGTCCTAAATCGGAAATATTAAAAGGTCAGATTAGAAATGTTATAGATGGTAAAAAAATAGAGAATAAGTCAAATAAGAAGATAGAAAAAATAAAACCAGGAATAGATACAGGAATAGAAATTGCTATACCTGTATCAGGAAAAATAATTAATTTAGAACAAGTTCCAGATGATGTGTTTTCTATGAAGTTGATAGGTGATGGATTTGCTATAAATCCAACGGATAGAAGATTATTATCACCGGTAAAAGGCAAGGTGACATCATTAATAAAAAGTAGCCATGCAATAACAATAAGAACAGATGAAGGAATTAATGTATTTATACATATAGGAATAGATACTATAAATCTTGCAGGAGAAGGATTCATAAGCTTTGTTAAGGTAGGAGATGAAGTTAATATAGGAGATAGATTAATAGATTTTCCATTAGAGATTATTAAGGAAAAAGCAAAATCGCAGATTATTCCAATAATATTTAAAAATATTCCTGAAAATAATTTTGTTTATTATAAAGTAAATGAATTAGTGAGTGTTGGGGAGCTAGGAAAAGTTAGAATTCATATGAGATAAATATATTATAATAAGTAATATATGTGAATATATAAATAATAATTTAAGAAGGAGAAATATAGATATGAAGAGAGATATTACAAAGCAAACAGGAAAGATATTTAGACATTTTAAAGGCGATATGTATTTAGTTGAAGGATTTGTTACACATTCAGAAACCCAAGAGAAGTTGGTATTATATAGAGCTTTATATGGTGAATGCGGATTATTTGTAAGACCTTATGACATGTTTATAGAAGAGGTGCCAGATGGAAAAGAAAATCCAACAGGACAAAAATATAGATTTCAAGAGTATGAAGTTAAGAGTATTAAATATAATAACAAATAGATAATTAGAATGTTAAGTAGGATAACTATGAGATAAATATTTATAAAAAATAGTAAAAGCTATAGAATTAGTGAAATAATTAATTCTATAGCTTTTATTGAGTTTATTTTATCCAAGTTGAGTAGGGAGTTTTAAAATTAGAATCCATATTCTCTAATGTATATTTATAGAAAGATTCTAAAAATGCAGTTTTAGTAGATGAATTGGTTAAAACTATACCACCGGCATCTAATTGTTGTTTTAAAATTGTATCTAACGAAAGTTTATCTTTATTATACATCATTTGATATAGTGACATAAATGTAGTAGTTCTTCCTTGACCTTTTTTACAGTGGAAGTGTAAATGAGCAGTAGGAGGTTTGACTTTTATAAACTCTACAAATTCATCAGTAACCTCCAGAGTAGGAATTCCACCATCACGAACAGCAAAACGTTTATAAAAAACATTAGCTTCATTAACTAAAGTCTCTTCAGAAAATACTTTGTTAACCTTTATTGTTTCTATAATGTCACCATCTTTATTAGAAATATTAACTTCAGAACCAATTATTATAGATGATAAATCTTTTTTCTCAGCTTCTATTGTTTGATTAGTAGTAAAGTCTTTGTTTAGAAGTTCTTCAGTATTATAAAAGTTTATTGGTAGTTCATTAATAAATCCATGAGACTCTTGTCTTAAATCAACTATAAATAAATCTCTGTTATCTATAGTTTTAATAATATTTTTTAATTGGGTTGGGTTAAATTGAGCACTGCCAGAGATATTTAAATCTTTTAGATTTCTAAATCTATTAGGTAAGGGACTTGTGCTATTACTATCCCTCCTTATTAAATTTGATGATGTTGATAGATTTTCAGCTTTCTTTAAATTAAAACTGGCATTAGAATTAATAGTAATTGATAAACATAAGCATATTGATAACAAAATTGATAGAAAAATTTTATTTTTATTATTCATATAAATCTCCATTTATTTAGTAATTATTTTAAAAACTATCATTTAATATTTTAATTAAAAAATATTTAAGCATGACCTTGTTAATTTTCAGTTGTAAGTTTAAAAATATCAACTATTTGTTAGTATCCTTCATTTTCAGCTATTTTTGCATAAAATATACATCTGTTTCTCGCTTGAGATTCACCCGCAAAAGCTTTAAGAAGATTTTTTGCTATCTTTGTACCTTTTAAAGATTTCATTTTATACCACCTCATATTAAATATTTTCATTAGTAGTATGTAATAACAGAGGCTATAGTATTCGTAAAAAAGAAAATCTTAAGATTATTATGATTAAAATGAAAATAATTATATAAGTTTTAATATTGGCTATGTTTTACAATAGTTTTGATATTTCATTTTAATTAGCCCATAATCGACTACTTCAGACATAGATAAGTTTTAATACTTAAAAGTGTTTTGATATAGTGAAATATGACTTAAAAGTGGAGAGTGTATTTAATTAATAAAGATAATAGTGATAAATAGTATAATAATATATACAAAATAAAAAATGGTAAATAAGCCTGTAATTACAATGAATATAAAATATAGCGTGGGTTACAATAATAGCATAAACAAAATAACTTCTTAAAAAGAAAAAAACATTTAGGAGGGAAATTAATTTGAAAAATTAATTTCTAGGTCGTTTTTATTTAATTTAAGAAATTTGTTTATAGGGTATCTTTGAAAAATAAGTAGCAACGTTGCTAATCATATTTAGAGGATTATTTTTAAAAGGTGCTTAATATCAAAACCAAGGGAGGAATACATTATGTCAAATAAAGCGTTAGTTCCAGAAGCAAAACAAGGTTTAAATACTTTTAAGAACGAAGTAGCTAGAGAAATGGGTGTACCATTTAGTGATTATAATGGTGACTTATCATCAAGACAATGTGGATCCGTAGGTGGAGAAATGGTAAAAAGAATGGTTGAACAATATGAAAGTTCACTCTAGGCAATTAAATTAATTAAGTGTCTTAATCATACTTAATTAATTTAGTTAACCTTCATATTTTAAACCATAAAAAAGGTGTGATGAAAATATTAAATTATTTTTATCACACTTTTTTTAGTTATTATAATATGTTTAATAAAAATTAGAGTATAATATAAGGAGTAAAAAATATTTGGTGGGAAAAATAAATTAATAAAGAAAGTAGGTAATTTTATGAAAATAATAAAGAAGGATGGAAGAGTAGAGGAATTTAATTCAAAGAAAATAAGAACTAGTGTTGAAAACTCTGCAAAAGAGGTAGGTATAACGTTAAATGAATCTGATTTAATAATTTTAGTTGAAGATATAGAAAAGAAAATATTGCAGATAAGAGAAAAAGAGTTAATAACATCAAGTTATGAGGTAGTAGGAGTAGTTTTTTCAGTATTGAAAAGAAATGGATTTAAAAGTGTTCTTAAATCTTATGTAGAATTTGATAGTTAATATAATTAATTGTAAAAAGTTTAATAAGAAAATATTAAAAAGCTCTTTAATAAGGGCTTTTTTTAATGTCTAAGAAATTATGAAATTAATTTATAATTGATATATCTTAAAATTGAAAGAGGAATTTATTTATGATAGAATCAGAACAAAAGTTCTAAAAATTGGAGGTTAAGTTATGAAAAAAATTAAAATATTGCAGTGCGGAGATATGCATTTTGATACTCCGTTTAGAGAATTAAATAGTAAACTTTCAATTATAAGTAAAGAAGAGCTATTAGAGGTTTTAACCACAATTATAGATTTATGTATGAAGAATTCTGTGGATATATTATTAATGACTGGGGATATATTTGATAATTTAACAGTTAATAAAAAAACATTAGTTTTTATTCGTAAGCAACTAGAGAAAATAAGCAATATAAGAATATTTATATCTCCAGGAAATCATGACCCATATAACACTAATTCATTTTATAAAATGATAGAATGGCCAAGCAATGTATATATTTTTAAAGGCGAAATGGATAGTGTTTATATAGAAGAACTAAATACTATGGTTTGGGGGGCTGCATTTAATAAGCCTCATATAAAAAATAGTTTATTAAAAGGAGTTAAGCCAAAAGAAGATTGCATAAATTTAATGGTATTACATGGTGAAATAGCACAAAGTGAAGGTGGAAATTCATATAATCCAATAACCTTAAGTGATATAGGTGAATCTGGAGTAGATTACTTAGCTTTAGGGCATAGACATACCTATTCAGGAA
>X276_Barnacle_Goose__coassemble_520_pt1 | contig 12203 bp, 10 predicted proteins | sample X276_Barnacle_Goose__metabat2_low_PE_010 | metagenome-assembled genome bin X276_Barnacle_Goose
ATGGAAAAGATGTTTTAGCTATTATGCCAACTGGTGGTGGTAAATCAGTTTGTTATCAAGTACCAGCAATGATTTTAGAGGGAATAACAATAGTAATATCACCTTTAATATCCCTTATGAAGGATCAAGTAGATGCTATGAAAGGTATGGGCATAGATTGTGCTTATATTAATAGCTCATTAAGTACACTTGAGTTTAATAGTGTTTTAGATGGAGTTAAACAAAATAAATATAAAATTATTTATATTGCTCCAGAAAGATTAGATTCTAATGAATTTATTAATGCAGTGACACAAGGAAATATAAGTCAAATAGCCATAGATGAAGCTCACTGTGTATCACAATGGGGACATGATTTTAGATCAAGTTATAGAAGAATTGCAGGTTTTATAAATAAATTACCAGTAAGGCCTATTGTAACTGCATTTACAGCAACAGCAACAGAAGAAGTTAAACAAGATATAGTAAGGCAGTTAGCACTTCAAGATCCGGAAGTGTTTTTAACAGGATTTGATAGAGAAAATCTTTCAATTAACATAAATAAAACTGGAAGTAAAAGAAATTATCTTCTAAAATATGTAGAAGATAATAAAGATAAGTCAGGTATTATATATGCATCAACAAGAAAAGAAGTAGATGCAGTTTATGAAATATTAAAAGATAGGGGATATTCTGTAGGTAAATATCATGCAGGATTGTCAGATGAAATTAGAAAAACAAATCAAGAGGAATTTATACATGATAGAGTAAGTATTATGGTAGCAACAAATGCTTTTGGTATGGGGATAGATAAATCAAATATAAGATATGTAATTCATTATAATATGCCACAAAACATAGAGGGATACTATCAAGAAATAGGTAGAGCAGGTAGAGATGGAGAAAAGAGTGAATGTATTTTGCTTTTTGCCCCAGGGGATATCCATACCCATAAATATTTAATTGAAATTGGAACGGAAAATGAAGAAAGAAAAAATAATCAATATAGAAAATTGCAGCAGATGGTAGATTTAGTTTATAGTAATGGCTGCTTAAGAAACTATATTCTTGCTTATTTTGGAGATGAAAGAACTAAGCCTTGTGAAAACTGTAGTAATTGTTTAAATGAAGGTGAAGTGATAGATAAAACATTAGATGCTCAAAAGGTACTATCTTGTATTTATAGAATGAAAAGAAGTTTTGGTGCAACTATGGTTATTGATGTTTTAAGAGGATCTATGAATAAAAAAGTAACTCAATTTAAATTCCATGAATTATCAACTCATGGAATTATGAAAGATTATTCAACTGAGGAACTTAAAGAATTTATAAATACTTTAATATCACATGGATATGTGGATTCTGTAGAGGGAACATACCCTGTATTAAGGCTGAATAATAGGTCTATGAAAGTTCTAAAAAGTGAAGAAACTGTACAATTTAAAGAATTTAAAATTGAAAGAGCAATTAATGATGTTAATGGATTATTTGATATATTAAGAGAATTAAGATTCGAAATTTCAAAAGAAAGTGGAATACCACCATATATGATATTTGGAGATGGAACACTTCGTGAAATGAGTATTAAGTTTCCTATATCTAAATCAGAAATGTTAGATATATCAGGAGTTGGAGAAACTAAATATGAGAAATATGGAGATAGATTTAGTGAAGTTATTAAAAACTATGTAGAAGAAAATAAAATAAGTGTTAAAAAAGAGTTTGTTGAAGTTGAAAAAGAAGTTTTAGATCTTCCTTTTGAAGTTTCAACAGATAACGAATTGTTAGGCAGATTATTAGACCTAAGAAAAGGATTTGCAAAGAAGGAACAAACATTACCTCAATTAATTATATCTAAGAATACTTTAAAAGAGATAAGTGGAAGATACCCTGTGACTTTAGATCAATTAAAGGATATTGGAGGGGTCGGAAAGAAGAAAATAGAATTGTATGGTAAAGATATAATTTCAGCGGTAAAAGAGTATGTAATGGAAAATGGTATAGATATAAAATGGTTAGAGAAAAAGAGAAGAAAATTAGTTATAGATGGGGAAAATAGAACTAACCAAGAAATAGCTATAGATATGATAAAAGAAGGGAAAAACTTGGAAGATATAGTAGAAGAAATAGAAGTTTCTATTTCAACTATTCTTGGATATGTTACTGACTATATAAAAGAAAGTGGAGATGTATCATTTAATTTAAACTTAGATAGTTTATATAATGAAAGCGACTTTGAGGTTATTTTAAATGCTTGTGAAAAGCATGGATATGATAAAGTAAGTATAATTAAAAAAGAAGTTCCAGATAGTATAAAATATGAATCTATAAGAGCTGTAATATTAAAAGAGTACTTTAAAGTTTCATAAATAATAATTGGCAGTATTCTAAAAGTAAATAACTAAATTAATAAAATCCTATAAATTACACAAAATATATAAATAATGATTTATGAGGTGAAATAATGGGATATATTAATTTTAAGGAAGAAATATATGCAGCTTGTGAGGAGCTAAAGAAAAGAAAAAAGAATAATGAAAAAATATTTAAAGAAATGAAAAAAGATAGAAATTTAGATAAAAACTTTAAACCAGATAATAAAATGAGTTATAAGACATTTAATAAAGAATTCTTTGGGGATAAAGGGAATAAAAGTGAAGATAGTTTTTTATTAATTGAAAATAAAGATATTTTATGCTCAAAGTTTTTAGAATGTGATTTTAGTAATATTAAATTCAAAGATTGTAAATTTATTGGATGTTATTTTAATGAATGTAATTTTAAAGGTGGTGGAGTTGAGTTTAATAATTGTGTTTTTGTAAAAATAGATACAAATAAAGTTCCATCATTAAATATAGACGATAATTTTTCTTGCTTATTTAATAGATGTCAAGTATATGCAAAATTTATAGATTGTAATTTAGAATATAGTATATTTGAAGAATCTACACTTAAGAATACTAATTTTGAAAAAAGTTATTTAAGTAATGCAATATTTATAAAAAATCAGTGGAAAAAAGTTATAATTAAAGATTGTAATTTAAAAGGGATAAAGGTTGTAAAAACCTACATTGAGGACTTGGAATTTAGGGATATATTAAAAAGTGAATTAGATGAAAAAAGTTTCTTTGATAAAATAGAAGTTAAAAAGAAAACAAGAGAAGAGTATGAAGGTCTATATGTGATCTATAAAACTTTGGCAAGTAAATTTAAAGAGAATGATTTAAATAATAATTTTGGAGAGTACTATTATCTCTCGAATATGCTTAAAAGAAAGAGTTTGAAGTTTTTACCTAAATTAGAATCAATTCTATATTTGGTTACTTGTGGATATGGAGAAAGACCAATGTTTACATTAATAGCTGCATTGACTATAGTTTTAATATTTTCATTAATATATTTATTTACGGGAATTATTGTTAATGAAGAGGTTATTAAATACACATTCACAGAAATTCCGACTATTAAATTAGCACATTTAAATGAAACTATAAATTTAAGTTTTGGAATATTTGGGGGAGTGGGTTGGAATAATTCAGAGTTAACAAGTATAAGTTATATAGTTGAGAATATAGAAATAATAATTGGTCTAATATTGACAGGTGTCGGTATAGGTACTTTAACTAGAAAAATAGTTAGATAAGGTATTTATATTAAATTTTTGAGTTATTTTAGCTATTATATGTGAAAAAATATATAATAAATGTATGTATATATAGATATATACATGGTAAAATATAAGTTGACTTATTTACTTGAAAAGAAATATTATAGTAGCAAATTAGTCTATTAATTTTTGAAAAGTACCTTATTTGGTAGAATAATGGTGGAGGGAAATTTTTATGACAGATGATGATGATGAAAAGTTAAGAAAGGATATTCTTAATAGGCTTAATAGAATAGAGGGTCAAGTTAAGGGTATTCGTGGAATGATAGAGAAAAATGTTTGTAGTGGAGATATACTAGTACAAATTTCTGCAATTAGGTCAGCTATAAATAAAGTAGGTGGACTTGTAATAGAAAATTATGCTAATAATTGCTTGGGTATAAAAGATGATACAGAGCATCAAGAAAATTTAAAAAGTTTAATAAAGACTATAAATACTTTTGTTAAGTAATACTACTTAATGATTTGATATAATTTTTATATATTGAGTTATTGAAAATTTAATATATAAATAAAAATTAGACATCATATGAAATTGTGAAGTGCCCCCTGTCTACTTGACAGGGGGCACTTTATAAATTGACTTGGTGTCTAATTTTTTACTATTTACATAAATATTAATAGACTACTTATTTTGGTATAAGTTCTTTATTTCTATTTTTCTTTTACGGGACATTATTAGTCTTGTAAGAGTTGAAACGAATATTACACCAAGAGCTAATGTTCCGGCACTTGAAATAGTTTTTAAACCTAATTCAAGTGCTTTATTTATATCGCCTGTAACAGCTTCAAACATTGTATAGTACATTCCACCACCAGGAACTAGAGGGATTAATGCACAAACTACTAGTGTTGTTACTGGTGTCTTTAATATTCTTGCGAATATTTCAGAATAAGTACTAAATATGATAGAAGATAAAAATAGAGACGATATTTCGGTTAGTCCACGATTTAGACAAAGGGCATATATAAACCAACTTAATCCACCACCTAAGGAAGCAAAAAAGAGCTTCTTTCCTTTTATATTAAATATAATACCAAACCCAAAGGTGGCTATGAATGATACAATAGTTTCTAAAATCATAATAAAGAACCTCCAAAAGTACTAATCCAAAAGCTTATTACGGCTCCAGTACCTACTGCAATTGATATTGCAACTAAAAAAGCTTCTGCACCACGTGTAATACCAGCGAGTAAATCACCTGCTATAGTGTCGCGAATTGCATTAGTAATAGATAAACCAGGTACTAGCATCATTATGGAACCTATAATAGTTTTATCTAAATTGTGTGCTATACCATATTCAACAAAAATTATTGCAAATAAAGCTGCAATACCACCGCACATAGCATTTATAAAAAATTGATTAATATTAAGATCTACGAACTTAATATTAATAAGTTTAATTAAAAGTCCAATTAAAAATGCTGAAAATAAATCCATAAATGATCCGCCAAATAAAACAGAAAAACATCCAGCTCCTAATGCTGAAAAAATAATGGTAATAGGAATTGAATATCTTTCACCTTTTTCAATAAGTTTTAATTCATCATTTAACTCTGAAACAGTAAGATTTTTTAAAGTTATATTTCTAGACAAATCATTAACTTTATCTATTTTATCTAAATCTACAGTTCTAGTAGAGACTCTTCTTATTAATGAGTAAGTTTTATCATTATGACAAATAGAGACCATTATGCCAGTTGGAGTTACAAAGCTTTCAGCTTCATCTACACCGTAAACCTTACATATCCTGCATATAGTTTCTTCAGAACGATAAGTTTCACCACCATTTTCAAGAAGGATTTTACCAGCAAAAGTAGCGACATGAAGTAACTTATTCATATCAATATACTCATCGATTTTTGTATCAATAGCCATTTCTATATCTGTTTTTGTATTAATAGTTATATCTGTATCTGTTGATATATCCATATATTTCGCTCCTAAAATAAAATTCTTTTAATATTATAGCATAAAGATTAATAATAGGGCACTTGAAAAATAATATATTTATTAAGATATAAAATTAAATTAGATTTTAAATTTATTGGTTGATTAGAAATTTATATAATAGATGCACTTTATATAATTAATAAAGAAAAATAAATAATATTATAGGGATAGGAAGAAAAAATACATACAATAAATAAGTTAAATATTAAAATATTCGAATTAGTCGAAAAGGCAGTAAATAGAAGAAAAATGATGATAATAAATGGAATAAATAGTATAAGAATAACTATTATGTTAAATAAATATTGATTATTATAAAAATTAAACATATAATTCTTATAACGTGATTTTTATCTATGATAGCATTCTTATAAAAATAAATTGGGGTGAATGATATGAATTTTAATAAAATATCAAGAGAAGACGAAGAAATTTATGCATTAATGGAAAAGGAACTAGAAAGACAAAAAAATGGAATTGAACTAATAGCATCAGAAAACTTTACATCAGAAGCAGTTATGGAAGCTATGGGTTCATATCTTACAAATAAATATGCAGAAGGATATCCAGATAAGAGATATTATGGTGGATGTCATGTTGTAGATAAGATTGAAGATATTGCAAGAAATAGAGTATGTGAAATATTTGGAGCAGAGCATGCAAATGTTCAGCCACATTCAGGATCACAAGCTAATATGGCAGTTTACTTTACAATATTAGAACCAGGAGATACTGTTCTTGGAATGGATTTAAGCCATGGTGGACATTTAACTCATGGATCACCAGTTAACTTCTCAGGAAAATTATTTAACTTTGTTTCATACGGAGTTGATAAAGAAACAGAAGTAATTGATTATGATGTAGTAAGAGAATTAGCTCTTAAACATAAGCCAAAGTTAATAGTAGCTGGAGCAAGTGCATACTCAAGAGTTATTGATTTTAAAAAATTCAGAGAAATTTGTGATGAAATAGGAGCATTCTTTATGGTTGATATGGCTCATATTGCAGGGCTTGTAGCAGCAGGAATTCATCCATCACCAGTTCCATATGCAGATTTTGTTACATCAACAACACATAAGACTTTAAGAGGACCAAGAGGTGGGCTAATTCTTTGTAGAGAAAAATATGCAAAAGCATTAGATAAAAACATATTCCCAGGAATTCAAGGTGGTCCATTAATGCATGTTATTGCAGCAAAAGCTGTATGTTTTAAAGAAGCATTACAACCAGAATACAAAACTTATATGGAAAATGTAGTTGCAAACTGTAAAGCCTTAGGAGAAGAACTTATAAATCATGGATTTAAAATAGTTTCAGGTGGAACAGATAATCATTTAATATTAGTAGATTTAACTAGTAAAGATATAACTGGTAAGGATGCGGAAATTCTTTTAGACACTATTGGTATTACTGTTAATAAGAATACAGTGCCAAATGAAACTAGAAGTCCATTTATAACTTCAGGTATAAGAATTGGTACACCAGCAATAACAACAAGAGGATTTAAAGTTGAAGATATGAAAGAAATAGCTGATATAATAAATGATGCTATTTCAAATAGAGATCAAGATTTAGAAAAACTTAAAGCTAGAGTAATAGCTTTATGTGATAAATATCCTTTATATTAAGAACTTATATATATTATTTTAAATAAGAAAAGGACAGCCACTCCATAGATATTATATGGACTGGCTGTCTTTTTTGATAATATAATATAAATTTTTAAGTTATGTTAGAAGTTAATATCACTAGAAAACTTTCATATTAACACTTTAGGGAGACTTGAATAGAATAACAATAAGTAATATATTGGAGGAATACATGTCGCATAGAAATTCTGAAAAAGATAAATTTATGACAACAAATATGGGAGAGCCAATTAATAATGATACAAGTTCACTAACAGTTGGAGAAAATGGTCCAGTTTTACTACAAGATATAAATCTTATTGAAAAATTGGCTCATTTTGATAGAGAAAGAATTCCAGAGAGGGTAGTACATGCTAAGGGATCGGGAGCTCATGGATATTTTAAATTATATAATTGTATGGGAAGGTACACAAAAGCTAAGGTGTTTAATGATACTAAAAATATAACACCAACTTTTGCTCGTTTTTCTACAGTTATAGGATCTAAGGGTTCAGCAGAAACTGCTAGGGATCCTAGAGGTTTTGCAGTTAAATTTTATACTGATGAAGGGAATTATGATATAGTAGGTAATAATATTCCTGTTTTCTTTATAAGGGATGCAATGAAATTTCCAGATATGGTACATGCATTTAAACCATCCCCAGATACAAACTTACATGACCCAAATAGATTTTGGGATTTTATAGTTAACTCACCAGAATCAACACATATGATAACTTGGTTATTTGCTGATAAAGGAACGATTAAAAGTTTTATACACATGCCAGGGTTTGGAGTTAATACATTTGTTTGGGTAAATGATATGGGAATAAGAAGTTATGTAAAATATCATTGGAAACCTTTAGCTGGAGAACAAACTATTACAAGGAAAGAATCTGAATTATTAGCAGGACTTGAGCCAAATGTTGCAACAAAGGAGTTATATGATGTTTTATCTAGTGGAAAAACTGTAGAATATGAATTATTCGTACAGTTAATGGATCCAGAAATGGAAAATGATTTTACTTTTAATCCACTTGATGCAACTAAATTTTGGCCAGAAGAAGATTTTCCACTAATTAAAGTTGGAAAACTAGTTTTAACAAATCCACCAGATAATTTTTTTGAAGAGTCAGAACAAATAGCTTATAATCCAGCAAATTTAGTGCCGGGGGTAGAAGCATCAAATTGTAAATTACTTCAAGGTAGATTATTTTCATATTCAGATAGTCAAAGACATAGAATTGGTGCAAATTTCGCGCAATTACCAATAAATAAACCTAAGGTTCCAGTAATTAATAATAGAAGAGATGGAAATATGGATTATGATAGAAATAAAGGTAAGGTAAACTATAATCCTAATAGTTTAAATAATGGACGACCAAGAGTTTCAGAAGTTAATGGAAAAGAGTGTCCAGTTTATATAGAAGGCTGTGTTGAAAGAAAGGTAATAAGTAAAACTAATGATTTTGAACAAGCAAGAATTCAATACAATTCTTATAGTAAGACAGAAAAAGATCATTTAATAGATAATATAGCAAATGATCTATTTAATGTAGATAAAGAAATTCAACTTAAAGCTATAGAGAACTTTACTAAAGCTTGTAACGAATATGGAGAAAGAGTAAGAAAAGCATTAAATTTATAGGAAAATATATTAAATATAAATACTTAGTGGGTAAATTTTAAGTTATTCACTAAGTATTTATTATATAGTTTATACAAATTATAGAGTACAAATGATATAATAGAAGAAATAACTAAAGTAAAAAGGAGAAAATATATATGAAATTAATATCATGGAATGTTAATGGAATAAGAGCCTGTGTAAAAAAGGGGTTTTTAGACTATTTTAATGAAGTAGATGCTGATATATTCTGTATTCAGGAAAGTAAATTACAAGAAGGGCAAATAGATTTAGAACTTGAAGGATATCATCAATATTGGAATTATGCAGAGAAAAAAGGATATTCAGGTACTGCAATATTCACTAAAAAGGAACCTTTAAGTCATAGCTATGGAATTGGAATAGAAGAGCATGATAAGGAAGGAAGAGTTATAACTTTAGAGTTTGAAGATTTCTATATGGTAACAGTATATACTCCGAATTCAAAATCAGAACTTTTAAGGTTAGATTATAGAATGGTTTGGGAAGATGATTTTAGAGCTTATCTAAAAAATCTTGAAAAGACTAAACCAGTAGTAGTTTGTGGAGATTTAAATGTTGCTCATAAGGAAATAGATCTTAAAAATCCAAAAACTAATAGAAGAAATGCTGGATTTACAGATGAAGAAAGAAATAAATTTACAGAGCTTTTAAAATCAGGATTTATAGATACATTTAGAGAAATTTATCCAGATGCTGAAGGTAGATACTCTTGGTGGTCATATAGATTTAATGCAAGAGCTAATAATTCAGGATGGAGAATTGATTATTTCTGCGTTTCAGAATCTTTAAAAGATAAAATAAAAGATGCAGATATACATAGTGAAGTTTTAGGATCAGATCATTGTCCTGTAGAACTAATACTAGATATATAGAAGTAGAAATTTGAAAATATTTATATTTATGAAATTATAAAAAGGGTTATGGAAAAAATTAGTTAGCTAATTATAAATTAATAGGTTATAATAAGAAGTCCCCCAAAAATATGGGGGACTTTCTTAAACATAAAAACAAAATAGATAGCCTTGAATAATAAATATCTATTTATTTAATGTATATCGTATGTAATAAAAATATTATATATAATATTTTTAGGTAATAGCTATGCTTTAGATAAATTATTTAATACTTATATGGATAGTTGAATTTCGGATAGGAAAACTTTATATGAGTATAGATACAGTAGTAATTAAAGGTTATTAATATAGATAAAAAGGTGGATAAAATAATGAGAAACTTAAAAATTGAAATTGAATATGATGGGTCAAGATATAAAGGATGGCAAACACAAAAAGGTAATATAGCAACAATACAAGAAAAGCTAGAAAGTGTAATAGGTAAAATGACTGGAGAAGAAATTCAAGTAATAGGTTGTGGAAGAACTGATACAGGAGTTCATGCAGAAAATTATGTAGCAAACTTTACAACAAATTGTGAAAAAACTGTAGAAGAAATGTTAGATTATTTATATGAATACTTACCAGAAGACATAGTAGTTAAATCTATGAAGGACACAAGTGAAAGATTCCATGCTAGATATAATGTAATCTCAAAAACTTATGTTTATAGAATTAATAATAATAAATATAGAAATGTATTCAACAAGAAATATGTTTGTCATATTCCAGAAAAATTAGATGTAGATCTAATGAGAAAAGCAGCAGCTACTTTAATTGGAACACATGACTTTATGAGCTTTACAACATTAAAAAATAAGAGTAAAGCAACTGTTAGAACGATTAACTATATAAATATTACAGAAGATAAAGGTATGATAGAAATGGAGTTTAATGGAAATGGATTCCTAAAGAATATGGTTAGAATAATTTCAGGAACACTTATAGAAATAGGTCTTGGAACTAAAAAAGTTGAAGATATGAAAAAAATACTTGAAGCTAAGAAGAGATCAGAAGCAGGCCCAACAGCTCATGCTCATGGATTATCTTTAAAGAGTGTACAATACTAGAATTTTAATGATACATCAAAAAGAATATATTGGTTATAAATTTAATTAAGATTAGGTAAAATAATAAATTGTTTTATCTAATAATATAAATTTATATAAGAAAACCCTAGTCAATAGGTAAATAGATTGACTAGGGTTATTTATGTTTTTCATTATTAACTTTTTTATCTAACGAATAATAATATTATACTACTAGATAGATATTTCAAATGGAAATATTTATTATCTCCCTATTTCTAAGATATTTCCTAAAATAGTTTTACATCTACCACAAGTAATTCCGGCTTTAGTAGCGTCACCAATTTTTTCAATAGTGTCAGCTCCATTTTTAACAGCTTTAAGAACATCTTCAAGAGAAACCTTGTTACATGTACAAACAACTTTAAGCATTCTTTCGATTTCATTTGCAATTTCATCAGTTTCGATTACTATATCTGTAGTATTTTTAATATCTTCTAAAGTACGAGCTCCTTTAACCATTGCATGTCTCACTTTTATGTAATCCTCTATTGATATATCCATTATAAATCATCCTTTACTAATAAATTAATTTTATAATTCAATTATAAATCTATTAGCAAATATAGTAAAGAATATCTTTTAAATAATAATAATACTCTACTAAGAAAAAATTTGATTTTAAATAGGAAAGGTATATTTTTCATATTATAAATATTATTATTGATACATATAAGATTAATTTACAGTTTGAAAGTATTGTCTTATGGATATATAATACATAAGAAATATTTCTAAATACAAAGGAGGAAAATTTGATGAAAAAATTTTTAGGAGAATTTAAAGATTTTGCTTTAAGAGGAAATGTATTAGATTTAGCAGTGGGGGTTATTATTGGGTCTGCCTTTCAAGCTATAGTTAACTCATTAGTTAATGATGTTATTTCACCAGTTATAGGATTATTTGCAAAAAAAGATTTTAGTACTTTAGTATTAGATGTGTTTGGAGTTAGTATTCGTTATGGTGCTTTTATTACAGCAGTAATTAATTTTTTAATTATGGCATTTTTAATCTTTTTATTAGTTAAGGGAATGAATAAATTAAGTAATTTTGGTAAGAAAAATATAGAAAAAAATCAGAAAGAAGTAACTACAAAAGAATGTTCATTTTGCTGTACTAAGATATCAATTAATGCAACTCGCTGTCCTAATTGTACATCTATTTTAGATGAAAAAAAGTCTAAATAAAGTTTTATTAATAAGTAAAAGATATAAAACTTTTATAAAAATAGTTGCAAAAATATATAAATTAACATAGTGGAGATAAATTTTAGAAAATATCAATATTACAGTTAAAAAGATGTAGATGAATAAAATATTATTA
>X276_Barnacle_Goose__coassemble_524_pt1 | contig 12157 bp, 5 predicted proteins | sample X276_Barnacle_Goose__metabat2_low_PE_010 | metagenome-assembled genome bin X276_Barnacle_Goose
TATTAAAAATAAAAGAAGTTTGGCCAGAAGATAAAGCTATAGCTCTTAGAGTATCAGCAGAGGATTATGCAGAAGGCGGAAACACAAAGAAAGAAATGGCAGAAATTATTTCTTTAGTTAAAAACTTTGGAATAGATATAGTAGATGTTAGTACAGGGGGAGTTGTACTTGCAAAAATTAATGTATATCCAGGATATCAAGTACCAGCGGGAGAATATATAAAGATGAAATCTGATATGCCAGTTATTGTAGGTGGACTTATAGCAACAGGTGATGAAGGTACAGAAATTATAGAAAGCAATAGAGCAGATTTAGTATTTATAGGTAGAGCTCTACTTAGAGATCCAAATTGGGTTTTAAATCAAGCTAAAAATAGAGGAATAAAATTAGATTATATGCCTAAACAATATGAAAGAGGGTATTAAATAAAAAATATTATATGTGAAAAGCCTTATACTTAGGAATTAATACTAAGTATAAGGCTTTTTAGTTATTTGGATTTTTTTCTTTTTTTAACTTTAGCAGATTTTTTTTCTTGAGTTTTTGTATATTTATTTTCTAGACCAGTATATAATGATTTATAATTTTCAACTATATTAGTCCAAGTTATTTCATCTACTATACCAGTAACTCTTAATCTAAATTTCTTTTGTAATTTTTCAACTGCATTTTTAGTGTTATTATCAAAGATACCTGTTAAATTTATTTCATTTATATGTCTAGTGTTTTTAAAAATTATATTTATCATTTTTTGAAGGACTAAAATTTCTCCGTCAGCATCTCCCATTTCTAAATTAAAACCTGGATAATTAGTTAATATATTAGGTTTATTAATATCTTCACCACTATCTAATCTGTTATATACTGAAATTAATTTATCCCAATCATTAACACCAATACAACCAGTTTCATTTAATGAAAAAGTTTTTTGAAAACAAATTACAGCTATTTTTGTATTTTTATCAAAATTACCACTAACTTTTGTACTTGGAATATTTATATAGAATTTTGATATTGCTTGTAAATAAGTTTGTAGCCATTTAATATCACAACTATTTAAACCTTCTTTTAATACATATCCAGGGTAAGAAGAGGAAGAGGCAGGTTCTATTTTAAGGCTAGAGTTTACAATACTTTTATAAACTTCATATATTTTTGTCCAGGTAGCCATGCCTACTAAACCATCTTCTTTTAGGTTAAATAATTTTTGAAATGCTAGTACAGCATTTCTAGTTGCATTTCCAAATATACCATCGGGAATAATAGAAGGAATGTTATAGTATTTAGAAATTACAGATAAATAAGTTTGCAGTTCTAAAACTTTATCACCACGAGAGCCATATTTAAGTAAGTATCCTGGATATTTACCATCAAATTCTTCACCAGGAGTCTCCTCTTTTTTCAATTGAGTGTAGACTTCATAAATTTTATCCCAGGTCTTTTTACCAACTAAACCATCAGGTTCTAAACCTAAAAGATTTTGAAAGTTTATAACAGCATTTCTAGTTGCATTTCCAAATATACCATCTACTGTAACAGGACCTATTTTGTAAAAATTAGAAATATAATTTAAATAACCTTGTAATTCTCTAACTTTTTCACCTTCAGATCCATAACGTAGTATATATCCTGGATATTCGCCTATACTGGATTCAGGTTCAATAGGTTCTATTTCTTGATTAAGTTCTGCCAGTCTTTTTACACCAACATAAATATCAGATATTTTGTACCAAGTTGCACGGCCAACAATTCCATCCGGTGTTAAGTTGAAAATTCTTTGAAATTCTTTAACTGCATCTTCTGTTTGTTTATTAAAAACGCCATTAACTGGAGAAATTTTAGGGATAGCAGGGAAATTTTTAGATATTCTATTTAATTGATTCTGAATAACTCGTACATTTTCATTAACATCATTAAGTCTAAGAGCAGTTCCTGGATATGATTCCGGGATTCCCTGAATAATATCTGCTGTAACTAGTTTTTTATCATTTCCAAAGTAATATTTTATAATATCTATAGCTGGTATACCTGCATTTGCGAGATCTACAGTTCCCCATTGGGATAGACCAGCGCATGTAACTGTTGTACCATTGCAATACTGTGCGAAAAAGGGTGTTCTATTACCTATAGTAACAATATACTCATTAAAAATTTCATCAACTAGCCTACTTATATTTTCAAAGATATTCCTACCTTTAACAAAATATTGATCATAAGCAGTTGAGTTTGTAATTTGGAATGAGTAGCCCTTATTTCTATACCATTCTGTATAGACTCTATTTAATGCAAAAGAAACTTGACAATGTATATTTGCTTTTAGTGCTTCTTCTGGCCAAGTTGGATAAATTTCACTTGATGCAACATTTTTAATATAATCAATAAATCCAACTGTTAAATTTTCTGCATAGGAGTTTGGACTACCTAAATGAACAACAATAAATTGGGGAATGTATGGTTTATATAGAACGTAGGGCTGTATAATAGGACCTTCTTGTTTATCTCGTAAGGCTGTAAGTACTAATTGTTGATCAGGTAGAATAGTTTTTTCAGTTTCAGGAATACCTTTAGGGGATTTATCACTTTCTGTTAATTGAATATTTTCGATTGAAGTAATACCTTCAAAAACACTTATGCCTTCTATAATAACTGTATCGAATCCTTTGGAAATAACTTCTACATTATATTTTCCATAAGGAATTATACCAGGTAATTGGGGTTCTAAAGAAAGATTTTTATCAGGAGTAGTAACTCTTATTTTCTCGCTTTCACCACTAATATCAAAGGCATTTTCTTTTTGATAAACTATTTCACCGGTATTCCAATTAGTAATTTTTAAACTTCCATTAGTCTCAGGTAGTAAATTTTCAACTTTAAATAATTTTACTAATATATATCCTGTGCTCAAAGTAATCTCCTTTAAAAGTTATTTTATATTAATTTATGTAAATGTAATTTAAAGGTGAGTATTAATAAATAATAGTTTTTTATAAGTAAATAATAGGCTAATGATAGGCTAATAGTATCATTTAATTCATCATGAAACATATGGTTTTTAAAAAACTATAGTATCTTTTTTATTGGTTAAATATAAGTATCAAAATATATATTTAAGAATATATATATATAGAAAAATAAAATTCAAATAAAAAAATGATTTAATAATATTGATTTTTTTTGCAAAAAATGGTATCATTAGTTTAATAAAATAGTTGAACAACGGCGTTCAATAGAAAACTATAATAGTTTCTATTGCACGCCGTTTTTTGTTAAAAAAATCATCTAATTTCTAAGGGGGAATTTATATTATGAGTAAATATTCAAAGGAAGATATTAAAAAAATAGTGGCTGAAAATGGAATTAAATTTATTAGACTTCAATTCACAGATATTTTTGGGGCACTAAAAAATATTGCAATAACAGATGGTCAATTAGAAAAGGTATTAAATAATGAATGTATGTTTGATGGATCTTCAATAGAAGGTTTTGCTAGAATTGAGGAATCTGATATGTATTTAAGACCTGATTTAGATAGTTTTGTAATATTCCCATGGAGACCACAACAAGGAAAAGTTGCAAGATTAATATGTGATGTATATAGACCAGATGGAACTGCATTTTTAGGTGATCCAAGACATATATTAAAAAAGGTTTTAAAAGAAGCAGAAGATATGGGCTACACTATGAATGTAGGTCCAGAATGTGAATTTTTCTTGTTTAATATTGATGAAAATGGAAAACCAACAACTATAACTAATGATAATGCTGGATATTTTGATTTAAGTCCAATAGATTTAGGTGAAAATGCTAGACGAGATATGACTCTTGTACTTGAAGAAATGGGATTTGAAATAGAAGCATCCCATCATGAAGTAGCACCAGGACAAAATGAAATAGATTTTAAATATGCAGATGCATTAACTACAGCAGATAATATAATGACTTTTAAATTAGTTGTTAAAACAATAGCTCAAAGACATGGATTACATGCAACATTTATGCCTAAACCTGTTTTTGGAATAAATGGATCAGGAATGCATATAAATATGTCATTAAACAGTGGAGGGAAAAATGCTTTTGTTGATGAAAATGATGTAAATGGATTAAGTAGTGTTGCTTATAGTTTTATAGCTGGAATAATGAATAATATAAAAGGTATGTCAGCAATTACAAATCCATTAGTTAACTCATATAAGAGATTAGTACCTGGATATGAAGCACCAGTTTATATAGCTTGGTCTGGAAAAAATAGAAGTCCATTAGTTAGAGTACCTGCTTCAAGAGGAGCTGGAACTAGAGTAGAACTAAGATGTCCAGATCCTAGTGCAAATCCTTATTTAGTATTAGCTTGTTTATTATCAGCTGGATTAGAAGGAATAAAAAATAACTTAATTCCACCAGCTAGTGTTGAAAGAAATATATTTGATATGACAGTAGAAGAAAGAGAAGCAGAAGGAATTGATAGCTTGCCAGGAACTTTAGAAGAGGCAATTTCATATATGAAAGAAAATGAACTTGTAAAACAAGCTTTAGGATCACATACATTTGAGAAATATATAGAATCTAAACAAGCAGAATGGGATGAATACAAGTCTAAAGTTCATGATTGGGAAGTAGAGAAGTATTTGAACAAATATTAAAAGTGATTGGATGGAGGTTGAATGAGAGAGAGTCAAATTATAATAGTAGCATTAAATAAATTGGAAAAAGCTGAGCAAATTAAAAATATATTATGTATGGAAGGCTATAATGTTGTAGCAGTATGTACATCTGGTAATGATTTAATAAGAAGAGCATTAATATATGATGAATGTTTAATTATAATAGGGTATAACTTAGTAGATATGAATATAAATGAAGTATATGATGCATTATCAGAGACTTGTAGCTTTCTTGCACTTGTAAATGAACCATATAAAAGCTTTGTAGAAGAAAAAACTGATATGTATTGTATAAGTAATCCAATAAATAAATTAGTACTTGGAAATGCAATAGATATGATAATTCAGGGGCAAAAGAGACTTCATAAACTTAAGGAAAAAGTTTCAGGATTAGAATGTAAAATTGAAGAAAGAAAAAATGTGGAAAAGGCAAAGGGAATTCTTATGGATAATTTAGGGTTAACTGAAAATGAGGCATTTAAATATATTCAAAAAAATAGTATGAAAACTGGTCTTAAAATGAATGAAATAGCTAATAAAATAATAGCTAATGAAATAATAGCTAATTAGTGATTATAGAAGGCGAATTAAGATCAATAATTAAATATTATTGATCTTAATTCGCCTTATATTTTAAATTGTTTAAAATGACTAAAGGGGGTATATTATATGAAAAATACTGGCTTATATAACCAGTGCTTTGAGCATGATGCTTGTGGAATTGGTGCTATAGCAAATATTAAAGGAATAAAGTCACATAAAGTAATAGATGATTGTTTAAATATACTAGAAAATCTAGAACATAGGGGTGGAATGGGAGCAGAGGAGAACATAGGAGATGGAGCTGGAATACTATTTCAGATACCACATAGATTTTTTAAAGAAGAGGGGCAAAAGTTAGGAATATTTATTCCAAATGAAGGAGAATATGCGGTAGGTATGTTCTTTTTATCAACTCAAAAAAGAATTAGGGATGAAAGTAAAACTTTAGTTGAGGCAATTATTAAAGAAGAGGGATTAGAATTATTAGCATGGAGAAAAGTTCCTATTGATACAAATAATTTAGGGCAGGGAGCTATAGAGGTTATGCCTTATTTTCTACAAGCAATTATAGGAAAGCCAGAAACAATAGATAAAGGAATTGAGTTTGAAAGGAAATTATACTTACTTAGAAGAAGAATAGAAAAAACTGTAGATAAAAATTCTTACTTAAATAAAGATACTTTTTATATTGCATCTCTTTCATCAAGAACTATAGTTTATAAAGGAATGTTATCATCTACTCAATTAAAGAGTTTTTATACAGATTTAAAAAGTGCTAAATTAGAATCAGCTATTGCACTTGTACATTCAAGATATAGTACTAATACTTTTCCAAGCTGGGAAAGAGCACATCCAAATAGATACATGATTCATAATGGAGAAATTAATACTTTAAGAGGTAATGTAAATAGAGTTTATTCAAGAGAGGCAGGTCTTGTTTCAGAAGTTTTAGGAGATGAGCTTCAAAAAGTACTTCCAATTATAAATAAAGAAGGTTCAGATTCTGCAATTTTAGATAATACTTTAGAGTTTTTAACTATGAATGGAAGAGACTTGACAAGAGCAGTAATGATGTTAGTTCCAGAGCCATGGGTTAAATCTAAAGGAATGAAAAAGGAAAGAAAAGCTTTCTATGAATATAATGCAACACTAATGGAGCCCTGGGATGGACCATCTGCAATAGTATTTACTGATGGCGAAAAGCTAGGTGCTGTACTTGATAGAAATGGACTTAGACCGGCTAGATATTATATTACAGAAGATGGACATTTAATTTTAGCATCAGAAGTAGGAGCTTTAGATATAAGAAATGAGGAAATTAAATATAAGGGAAGGTTAACTCCAGGTAAAATGTTAATTGTTGATACTAAAAGTGGGGAAATAATTGACGATGAGGAATTAAAAGAAAGGTATGAATCAGAAAATCCTTATAGTGAATGGTTAGAAGATGGATTAGTAACTTTAGATAAACTTGATTTTAATGAAGAAGAGTTACCGTTATTAAATAAAGAAAAAAGAGGTTGTCTTGAAAAAGTATTTGGATATGGATATGAAGATTTGAAAAATAATATATTAGAAATGGCAAAAACAGCTTCAGAGCCTTTAGTTTCTATGGGAATAGATTCTCCAATTGCTATTTTATCTAAACATAGACAACCTTTATTTAATTATTTTAAACAATTATTTGCTCAAGTAACTAATCCTCCAATTGATGCAATACGAGAAGAAATTGTTACAGCAACAAATGTGTATTTAGGAACTGAAGGAAATATATTAACTGATTTAAAGAGTAATTGTAATCAAATTAAATTAAATAATCCTATAATTTCTAATGAAGAATTAGTTAAAATAAAGGGTATAAATAAAGATGGATTTAAAATTAAAGTTTTAAAAACATTATTTAATAAAAATAATGGAGAAAATGCTTTAGAAAATGCATTAGAAGATTTGTTTAATCAAGCAGATACTGCATATGAAGAAGGTTTTAATATATTTATTTTAAGTGATAGAGAAGTGGACGAAAAAAATGTTCCTATGCCATCATTACTTGCACTTTCTGGCCTTCATCATCATTTAGTTAAAAAAGGTATGAGAACAATGGTAGCAATTATTGTAGAAAGTGGAGAGCCAAGAGAGATTCATCATTTTGCTACATTACTTGGATATGGAGCATCAGCAATTAACCCTTATTTATCATATGCAGCTATAGAAGAGTTAATAGAAGTTGAATTACTAGATTTAGATTATAAAACTGGTGTTTATAACTTTAACAAAGCTATTTTAAAAGGTATTGTAAAGATATTATCTAAAATGGGAATATCTACAGTTCAATCATATCAAGGTGCTCAGATGTTTGAAGCGCTGGGAATATGTACTGAAGTTATAAACAAATATTTTACTAGCACTGTTAGTAGAATTGGTGGAATAGGGTTAAGTGAAATTCAAGATGAATGTCTTAAAAATCATAAAGATGCCTTTAATAAATATATTACAAACTATGATTTTAGTTTAGATTCTATTGGGAGCGATAGATTAAGAACAGGGAAAGAAGAACATTTATATAATCCGTTAGTAATTCATAAACTTCAAGAAGCTACAAAAAATGGAGATTATAAATTATTTAAAGAATATACAGCTCTTTTGAATAAGGAAGAGGAGCATTTAAACTTAAGAGGATTAATGGAGTTTAATTATACTGATTATGAAGTTCCTTTAGAAGAAGTTGAATCTATTGAGTCTATTGTTAAAAGGTTTAAAACAGGAGCTATGTCATATGGATCAATTTCAAAAGAGGCTCATGAAACACTTGCAATAGCAATGAATAGAATTGGTGGAAAGTCAAACACTGGTGAAGGTGGAGAAGATTCTAGGAGATGGACTACTGATGAAAATGGAGATTTAAGAAGATCATCAATAAAGCAAATAGCATCAGGTAGATTTGGAGTAACTTCAGAATATCTAGTTAATGCAGATGAGCTTCAAATAAAAGTAGCTCAAGGTGCAAAACCAGGAGAAGGTGGACAATTACCTGCAAGTAAGGTTTATCCATGGATTGCCAAAACAAGAAAATCAACTACAGGGGTTGGACTTATATCACCACCACCACATCATGATATTTATTCAATTGAAGATTTAGCTCAATTAATTTATGACCTTAAAAATTCTAATTTAAAAGCAAGAGTATCAGTTAAATTAGTTTCAGAAACTGGAGTTGGAACAATTGCAGCAGGTGTTGCAAAAGGTGGAGCAGATGTAATTGTAATATCAGGATATGATGGTGGAACAGGGGCAGCACCAAGAACCTCAGTTAAGCATGCAGGATTACCGTGGGAAATTGGACTTGCAGAAGCTCAGCAAACATTAATTATGAATGGATTAAGAGAGAGAATTATACTTGAAACTGATGGAAAGCTTATGTCAGGAAGAGATGTTGCAATAGCGGCATTACTTGGAGCAGAGGAATTTGCATTTGCAACAGCACCTTTAGTTACTTTAGGTTGTGTAATGATGAGGGTTTGTAATTTAGATACTTGTCCTGTTGGAATAGCTACTCAAAATGAAGAGCTTAGAAAAAGATTTAGTGGTAAACCAGAATATGTTGTAAACTTTATGTATTTTGTGGCTGAAGAACTTAGAGAGTATATGGCAAAACTTGGCTTTAGAAACTTAGATGAAATGGTTGGTAGAATAGATAAGTTGAAGCAAAAAGAAGATGTATCAGGAAGTAAGGTAAGTAAAATAGATTTAGGATTAATTCTTAATGAGTCACAATTACAAGAAAATAAAGGATTAAGGTTTAATAAATCTAAAAAATATAATCATAAATTAGAAGAAGTTATAGATAGTACACTTTTCTTATCTAAATCTAAAGCGGCTTTAGAAAATGGAGAAAAAGTTAAATTTGAAATAGATATAACAAATACAAACAGAACTCTTGGAACAATACTAGGTTCTGAAATAACAAGGCGTTATAAGTCTAATGGGTTAAAAGAAGATACTATTAGAATTAAATGTAATGGTGCAGGTGGACAAAGTTTTGGAGCATTTATACCAAGTGGATTAACACTTGAAGTTGAAGGTGATTCAAATGATTATTTAGGTAAAGGTCTATCTGGGGGGAAAATTATACTTTATATTCCAGGTAACTGTGACTTGGTAGCTGAGGACAATATAATTATAGGAAATGTAGCTTTATACGGAGCCACTTCAGGAAAAGTCTTTATAAATGGACTTGCAGGGGAGCGTTTTGCAGTTAGAAACTCTGGAGCAACAGCTGTAGTTGAAGGTGTTGGAGATCATGGACTTGAATATATGACTGGTGGGCTTGTTATTGTACTTGGAGATGTTGGAATAAACTTTGCAGCAGGTATGAGTGGCGGTATGGCTTATGTATTTGATGAGTTTAACACATTTAATAATAAGGTAAATGATGAAATGGTATTTATAGAAGAATTAAAAGAAGAGGATATTAATAGTCTTAAGTGTTTAATTGAAGAGCATGTCAATGAAACAAATTCTGCAAAGGGAACTAGAATATTAGAGAACTTTGATGTAGTAGTTTCAAAATTTAAGAAAGTTATACCAAAGGATTATAAACGTATGCTTAAAATACTTGAGGAAAAGCAAAGAGAAGGGCTAGAAGGAGATGCAGCATTACTTTCAGCATTTATTGAAAATACTAAAACTAACAAATAAGGGGGCGTTATTTCATGGGTAAAACAACTGGTTTTTTAGAATTTGAAAGAAAAGAAGGTAAAAGTGAAAAACCTTTAGATAGATTAGAACATTGGAATGAGTTTAAAAGCCTCCTTTCAAAAGAAGAGCAGCAAACTCAAGGGGCAAGATGTATGGATTGTGGAGTTCCGTTTTGTCAATCTGGAATTATGATTAATGGAATGGCATCAGGTTGCCCAATAAATAATTTAATTCCAGAATGGAATGATTTAATATATAGGGGGAAATGGGAACTGGCTTTAAGTAGGCTTATTAAGACAAATAATTTTCCTGAATTTACAGGAAGAGTTTGTCCAGCACCTTGCGAGTCGGCTTGTACATTAGGTATACATGCTCCATCTATTACAATTAAAGAAAATGAGAAGGCAATTATAGATAGAGGCTTTGAAGAAGGATTAATAAAAGCAAATCCTCCAACTAATAGAACAGGAAAAAAAATTGCTGTAATAGGATCTGGACCTTCAGGACTTGCGGCAGCAGATAGCTTAAATAAAAATGGACATTTAGTAACTGTTTTTGAAAGAGATGATAGAGTTGGTGGTTTATTAATGTATGGAATACCAAATATGAAGCTTGAAAAAACTGTTATAGATAGAAGAGTCAATATTTTAAAAGAAGAAGGTATAGAATTTATTACAAATACAAATGTAGGTAAAGACTATCCAGTAAGAAAAATATTAACTGATTATGATGCAGTAATATTAGCTACAGGTTCGTCAAAACCAAGAGATTTAAAAGAAGAAGGAAGAGAACTAAAAGGAATTTATTATGCAGTAGATTTCTTAAAAGCAAATACTAAGAGTTTACTTGATTCGAATTTAAAAGATGAAAAATATATATCTGCAAAAGGGAAAAAAGTAATTATAATTGGTGGTGGAGATACGGGCACAGATTGCGTTGCAACAGCTTTAAGACATGGAGCTAAAAGCATAATTCAATTAGAAATTATGGATAAGATGCCAGAAGAAAGAACTTTAAATAATCCTTGGCCACAATGGGCAAGAGTTTGTAAAACAGACTATGGGCAACAAGAGTTTATTGAAGTAAATGGTGAAGATCCTAGAAGATATTGTACAAGTGTAAAGAAATTTATAGGAGATTTAGAAGGTAACTTAACAGCTGTAGTAACAGTTGACATGGAGTGGGTAAAAGATTCATCAGGAAAATTTACATGTATAGAAGTTGAGAATTCAGAAAAAATTGTAGAAGTGGATATTGTATTATTAGCAATGGGATTTATAGGAACAGAAGACTATATAAAAGACGCATTTGAGGTTCATTTAGATAATAGAGGAAATATCATTGGTGAATATGGTTATTTTAAAACAAATAGGGAGAAAGTATTTACTGCTGGAGATGCAAGACGAGGTCAATCATTAGTAGTATGGGCAATTAATGAAGGTAGAGCAGTTGCAAAGGTTGTTAATGAATATCTTTTAAATTATTCTGAGTAAATAAAAGTTAGAGAATTTGGATATACTAGTTTTAAAAGGGGTGTAAAGTAGTTTTAAAATACTTTATATCCCTTATTGGTGTGCCCAACATGAATAATAATTTAGAGGTTAAAATTGGAAGTTTTTAGCGAATTAAATAATCCAAAATATAGAGGAACAACAACTTAGATGTGAAAGTTCACTGGAGGCTTGGTAGTTAGAACCACTAGATAAAGACAGTGGTGTTTATGGTAATGTAGAATTTGAAAGTGGTGTTAGTATAAAATTAGAGATACTATAAATATAACTAAGTAAAATAATTACATAAAATATAAAGGAAATGAATAAAAATATTCGTTATAGGGTTGGAATTTGTAAACAAATGTTGTAAAATAGTTCGTGCGTAATAATTAAACAAATGAAGAGAGGTAAACAAATGAAGAAAAAAGCTAATAATGAGTTCCTAGATAATTACTTTGGATTAACAAAAAGTAAAACAACTGTAAAAACAGAAATATTTGCAGGTATAACTACATTTATGACAATGGCATATATATTGATAGTTAATCCTACAATATTATCAGCAGCAGGAATGGATCAAGGAGCAGTGTTTACAGCAACAGCTATTTCAGCAATCATTGCAACACTTATCATGGGATTATATGCAAAATTACCATTTGCACAAGCACCAGGAATGGGACTAAATGCATTCTTTGCATTTACAGTAGTGCTTACAATGGGATATTCATTTGAATTTGCATTAACAGCAGTATTTTTAGAAGGTATTAT
>X276_Barnacle_Goose__coassemble_538_pt1 | contig 11991 bp, 9 predicted proteins | sample X276_Barnacle_Goose__metabat2_low_PE_010 | metagenome-assembled genome bin X276_Barnacle_Goose
TAGGTGGAAATACAGTTATTCCACAGGAGATGGATAATGAATTAGCTTCTTTGGGGATGACTGTTAAAAGATTAGGTGGAAGTGATAGATATGAAACTGCAGCTTTAATTGCAAATGAAGTTGGAGTTAACAATGGTGAAATATCTATAGTTAATGGATTAAGTTTTGCAGATGGTTTATCTATGTCATCAATAGCTGCAAAAAATATGAGCCCTATTTTATTAACAAGAACTAATGAAATTCCAGAAGTTACAAAGACATTTATTAATAATAATAGTGGTAATATAACAAAGACTTATGCAATAGGATCAACTAGTGTTGTATCTGATAATGTTTTAAGACAATTAAAGAATCCTGAGAGATTAGGTGGATCAGATAGATATAAGACTAATAAGCAAATATTAGATAGATTTAAAAATGAATTAGATCTTAGCACTATTTACATTGCATCTGCATTCACGTTCCCAGATGCACTTGCATCATCAGCCTTAGCTGGTAAGAACAATAATTTTGTTTTATTATCGCATACATCACGTGCTGATTCGACTGTTAAATCTGAGATATCAGAAAATAAAGAATCAATTAAAAATGTATATATATTAGGTGGACCAGTTGTAATTTCAGATGATATTATAAGAGGTTTAGGGATAGATAGCATTAGATAATATTGAGTAATGTTAGACTAGATTAGATAATATTAAAAGGAGTAGCTCTTATGCTACTCCTTTTAATTTGTTGTATTTTGAATACCACCGGTTAGACCGGTGGTTCTAAAAAGCTTTTAGCGTTGAGTGGAAAAAATAAAACCTCCGTTGTAAAATAATACTAGGTTTGCCGACCAATATTATAGTACAAGGAGGTATATCCGTAATGGATAATAGTAGTTTAGCACATAGTAAATGGAATTGTAAATATCATATAGTATTTGCACCTAAGTATAGGAGGCAAGTAATATATGGGAAAATTAAACGTGATATAGGTCAAATATTAAGAAAGCTTTGTGAACATAAAGGTGTTGAAATAATAGAAGCAAATGCATGTAAAGATCACATACATATGTTAGTAAGTATACCGCCGAAATTAAGCGTAGCCGGATTTATGGGATACTTAAAGGGGAAAAGTTCTCTTATGATATTTGATAGACATGCAAATTTAAAATATAAATATGGAAATAGACAATTTTGGTGCAAGGGATATTATGTAGATACAGTTGGTAGAAATAAAAAGATAATAGAGCAGTATATAAAAAATCAAATACAAGAAGATATAGCATATGAACAAATGAGTTTGAAGGAATATATAGACCCGTTTACGGGTGAGCCAGTGAAAAAAGGCAATAGATAAGCACCTTTTAGGTGCAGCCAGTAAGGGCATGCGGTTGGCAAACCGTTCAGAGTGCGAGTAGCACCGCCAGTACCAGAGCCTTATAGGCGCAGAGCAAACCACCCGTTTTACGGGTGGTCCTGATTTTTATAAATTATATTTTAGTAAATAATCTAGAGAGAAAATTTTATTTAAATATTTAATTGATAGATAGAATAAAAATACTATTAATAAATTTGATATAAGAGTGAATTATTTCCTATGGAGAGTTTTATAGAAAAGGATTACAATGATAGTGAAAGTATAGAGTATATAGATTTTAATGGAATATGTTCTTATTAAATTATTTGGAGGGGTTCAAGATGAAAAAAATTAAAAGATTAGTAGCAATTGCAATTAGCACATTAATGGTTGGAACTATGCTAGTAAGTTGTGGAAAAGATGCAGGTAAGGAAGATGTTGTTAAGGTAGGAGTATTTTTATATAAATCAGATGATACTTATATATCAACAGTGCGTCAAAATTTAGAAAAACTTCAAAAGGATAATGAAGGTAAAGTTGAATTTACTTTTTATGATGGAAAAGGTGACCAAGCTACTCAAAATGATAGTATAGATACATCAATTCAAAAAGATATGGATTTATTATTAGTAAACTTAGTTGATACAGGGGCAGCACAAACAGTTGTAGATAAAATAAAAGATGCAGATATTCCAGTAGTTCTATTTAATAGAGAACCAGCTACAACAGATGCACTTAAATCATATGATAAGTCAGCTTTCATAGGAACAAATGCAACTGAAGCAGGAATTCTACAAGGAAATATACTTAAAGCTGCATGGAATGCAGATAAAGCATCTATAGATAAAAATGGTGATGGAAAAATGCAATATGTTATGTTACAAGGTGAACCTGATAATCCAGAAGCAGTAGCAAGAACTAAATATTCAGTTTCAACAGTTAAAGATGCAGGAATAGAAGTAGAAGAATTAGCATTACAAGTTTGTAACTGGGATCAAGCTGCAGCACAAAATATAATGGAAGCTTGGCTTGCAAAAGATGGAGAAAAAATTGAAGTTGTAATTGCAAATAATGATGGTATGGCACAAGGCGCTATAGCAGCATTAAATGCTCAAGGTTATAACAATGGAGATAAAGCAAAAACAATTCCAGTTGTTGGGGTTGATGCGACAGCAGCAGCACAAGATTTAATTTCAAAAGGATATATGTTAGGATCAGTTCTTCAAGATGCTGAAGCTATGGCTAAAGCACTTTATGAATGTGGAATTAATTTAGCAAGTGGGAAAACATTAACTGAAGGAACAGCATATGAACTTGATGAGACAGGAGTTTCAGTTCGTATTCCTTATCAAGAATATACAAATAAATAGTTTTTAATTTATTGTTTTAAAATAGTTTATTTAAGTAAGAAAGATTACCAACCATATAGATATGATGTGGTTGGTAATTTAAATAAATAGAAAAGTGGTGAAACTAATTATGAAAGATTCAAAATATTTGCTTAAAATGACAGATATATGCAAGGAATTTCCAGGAGTTAAAGCTTTAGATAATGCACAGTTAAAGTTAAGACCAGGAACGGTACATGCTTTAATGGGAGAAAATGGAGCCGGCAAATCTACATTAATGAAATGTCTATTTGGTGTTTATATTGAAGATAGTGGAGAAATATTTATTGAAGGCGAGAAAGTTAAATTTTTAAATCCAAAACAAGCTATGGAAAATGGTGTTGCTATGGTACATCAAGAATTAAATCAAGTAATGCAAAGAGATGTTATGGATAATATTTGGCTTGGAAGATATCCAAGCAACAAGGGAATTATTAGTAGTAAAATAATGTTTGATGAGACTAAAAAAGTTTTTGATGAACTAGGTATTGATGTAAATCCAAAAACTAAAATATCTAAACTATCAGTTTCTCAAAGACAAATGGTAGAAATAGCAAAAGCTGTATCATATAATGCGAAAATATTAGTTTTAGATGAGCCTACATCATCATTAACACAAGGTGAAGTTGATCATCTTTTTAAAATAATAAACAAACTTAGAGATAAAGGATGTGGAATAATTTACATTTCTCATAAAATGGAGGAGATTCTTAAAATATCTGATGATGTAACTATTATGCGTGATGGAAAATGGATTGATACTTTACCATCAGTTGAGTTAACAACAGATAAAATAATTAAACTAATGGTTGGTCGTGATTTAACAAATCGTTTTCCGCCAAAAACTAATAAACCAGGTGAAGTAATTTTAGAAGTGAAAAATTTGACCGGTACCTATCAACCATCTGTACGAAATGCTTCTTTTAAATTAAGAAAAGGAGAAATATTAGGAGTAGCAGGTTTAGATGGGTCTAAAAGAACAGAATTACTTGAAACTATTTTTGGTATTGCACGTAGTAGTGAAGGTGAAATAATTTTACACGGAAAGCAAGTGTATAATAAAGATTCACGAAGGGCTATTAAAAATGGGTTTGCTTTATTAACAGAAGAACGTAGAGCTACAGGGATTTTTGGAGGTCTTAATATAAAGTTTAATACTGTCATTGCAAATATAGATAATTATAGTAAGTTTGGAGTTTTAAATAATAAAAAGATGACAGAAGATACAGACTGGGTAATTAATAGTATGAAAGTAAAAACTCCAAGTCAAAAAACATCAATAAGAACTTTATCTGGTGGTAACCAACAAAAAGTTATTATAGGAAGATGGTTACTTACGAAACCAGAAATACTTCTTTTAGATGAACCAACAAGAGGTATAGATGTTGGAGCTAAATATGAAATTTATCAATTAATTATTGATTTAGCAAATAAAGAAAAAGGTATTATTGTAGTATCATCTGAAATGCCAGAGTTATTAGGGATTTGTGATAGGATACTAGTTATGTCAAATGGAAGAATAGCAGGAATAGAAGAAACTAAAAAGTTAACACAAGAGGATATTATGACTCTTGCTGCTAAATATATTTAGGATAGAGGTGTAACTTATGGAAAAATCAAAACTAAAAATTAATAAAATTAGTATATCAAATTTTTTATTAAATTATGCATTATATATTGTATTGTTTATGATGATTGCATTCTTTGTTATAAAAGAACCTTCATTTTTATCTTTTAAAAATCTTACTAATATTTTAAGTCAAGCATCTACTCGTGGTATTTTAGCACTAGGGGTTGCAGGATTAATTGTATTACAAGGAACAGATCTTTCAGCTGGACGTATCTTAGGACTTACAGCAATTATTTCAGCATCAATGTTACAATCTACAACATATGCTGCAAGGATGTATCCAGATATGAAAGCACTTCCTTTAATTGTGCCTATGATAGTTGCTATGTTTATTGGTGGTATATTTGGAGCAATTAATGGATTTGGTGTTGCGAAATTAAAGGTACATGCTTTTATCATAACTTTAGGTACTCAACTTATAGCTTATGGAGCATCCTGTCTTTATATTGATAGACCACCACTTGGAGCACAGCCAGTTGCAAATTTAGATGAGCGTTATACAAAATTTGTTAATGGAAGCTTAAAATTTGGTGTAATAGAAATACCTTATCTTATTTTATATCTTATAGTTATTGCATTAATTATGTGGTTTATTTGGAACAAAACAAAACTTGGTAAGAATATGTTTGCTATAGGAGGAAATCCAGAAGCAGCAGCTGTTTCAGGTGTTAACCTTGTGAAAAATATTATGGTTATATTTATTATCTCAGGAGTACTTTATGGACTAGCTGGTTTCTTAGAAGCTGCAAGGGCAGGTTCAACTACAACTAGTACTGGCTTTAACTACGAGTTAGATGCTATATCAGCATGTGTTGTTGGTGGAGTATCATTTACTGGTGGAATTGGTACAATTCCTGGTGTTCTAATTGGGGCTGTATTACTACAAGTTATAAATTATGGATTAAACTTTATTGGAGTTAATGCTTATTGGCAGTATATTATTAGAGGTTTAATTATAATAGTTGCAGTATCCCTTGATGTAAGAAAATATTTAGCTAAGAAGTAATTATAATGACTTTAAAATAAGGAGGGGAATAGCAATGATTGATGAAAGTGGGTTATTAAATCTAGACATATTAGAAGAAAAAAATGTAAATAAAGAAGGAAATATAAAAAAATCTATTGTAGATATTAGTGGTGAATCTAATAGTGAAGAAGTAGATATTCAAAACAGAGATATAAGAGATACTTTTTATGGCAAAATAGATGTATCTGTTAAAACAATGGACATTGTTATTACTGTACTTATGATAGCGTTATTTGCTTCAATTGTATTAGGAATAATGCTTTAGGAATATAAATTAAAAAATATTTAACTTAAAATTTATGATGTTGCAAGATGGAGTTTTCATTTTGCAATGTCTTTTTTGATTTAATTTAGAATTAATTTTTTATCTTATAGATAAGGATTACATACATAGGTTGCAATTTTATAGGAAACTCGATTATAATATAGATTAAAATTGGAAAATATATATTAAAGCTATATTTTTTATAATTATAGGAGGTTTTTGGATGGGGCTATACAGAATTATGTTAGTTGATGATGAAGAAGAAGTACGACTTGGAATTATAAAAAAAATTGATTGGGAAAGTAATGGGTTCATAGTAGTAGGTGATGCAGAGAATGGTAAAGAAGCATTAGAGAAAGCAGAAATACTTCAGCCAGATGTTGTGATTACTGATATAAAAATGCCATTTATGGATGGACTAGAGCTTGGAAATGCCCTTGCTAAGTTAATGCCAGCTACAAAAATTATTATATTTTCAGGATTTGATGACTTTGAATATGCACATAAGGCAATTAAGATTAATGTGGTGGAATATGTATTGAAGCCAGTTAACTCTATTGAATTAACTGAGGTATTAAAAAGATTGAAAATAAAATTAGATAAAGAATATAGTGAAAAAGTTAATGTAGAGACGCTTTATAAACATTATATTGATAGTATTCCTTTAGTTAGAGAACAGTTTTTAGTAGGATTAATTGAAGGTAGAATTGATAAAATTGAATGTGAACAAAAAAAAGATTTGCTTAATATAGAGGTTAAATCAAATTATTGGAGTGTAGCATCAATATATGCGGATAATAGTTCAGTATCAAATTTATCAGAATATGTTTCATTAAAAAAGGAAGTAACCCTAATTCCAATTGCTATAAAACAAATAGTTAATGAGAGTATGGGGAATTATTGTGAATTTATTAGTTTTATTTATTTAGGTAAAGTCATTGTTATAGCAAATTTAAATGAAAAGGAAAGCATATTAAAATTTATTAATGGTATAAATGAGGTTTGTAAAATATCAGAAAAAATTATTGGATTAAAGATTTCGGCAGGAATAGGACATGTATGTGAAGATTTATCTAAGCTCAGTTTTTCTTATGATTCATCACAAAATGCATTAGATTATAGAATCATATTAGGTAGTGGAAAGGGAATTTATATTGATGACGTAGAACCGGATAAATCTATTCAACTTAAGTTCGATGAGCATGAAGAACATATACTTTTAAATGCAATTAAAATGGGGGATAGTTGTGAAATTTCAGAAATAATAGAAAGCCTGTTTGGAAAATTTGAATATCTATTATTACCTTTAAATAAATATAGAATATTTTTTATGGAAATTATGACATCAATTTTAAAACTTATACAAACATATAATTTAAATATTGATGAGGTGTTTGGTGTTAATTTTAATTGTTATAGTTATTTAGAGAAAGTTGATTCTCTTTCAGAATTGAAAACATGGTTTATAGATGCAGGTATTAGAGTAAACGATTTTATTAAAAAGGAAAGAATTTATTCATCAAGAGTACTTATAGAAAAAGCTAAGGAATATGTAATTAAAAATTATGATAACTGTGATATTTCTGTGGAAATACTATCTTCTTATTTACATGTGAGTCCAACATATTTCTCTACTATTTTTAAACGTGAGACAGGAATAAGTTTTGTTAATTTTCTTACTACAGTTAGATTAGAAGAGGCTGTTAAACTTTTAAATACTACAGATGATAAAACATACATTATAGCTGAAAAAGTAGGTTATCCAGAAGCAAACTATTTTAGTTATGTATTTAAAAAGAAATATGGAGTTGCACCTTCAAGATATAGAAGTAAGTGAGTTGATTAACGTGATTAGTATTATAAAATCAAAGTTAAAGAAAATCTGGAATTTATATAAAAATTCAAGGATACAATTTATGATATCAATTTCCTTTACTGCAATAGCCATTATAGGAATAGTTACTGTAGGTACATCCTTATATTTAAGATTTACAAAATCAACTGAATATATGATAGAGGAAGATAATCGAGCAATGCTAGAGCAGGTAAATCTAAATTTAGATAGTTATTTACGAAATATGATGAAAGTATCAGATGCAATGTATTATAAAGTTATAAAAAATATTGATTTATCTACTACTAATATTAGCAAAGAAATGGATTTATTATATGAAGCAAATAAAGACTTATTAATTAGTATTTGTCTATTTTCAGAATATGGAGAAGTTATAGAGTCTTCTCCAATTGCACAATTAAAGAAGTCCGTTGAACCAAGAGGAGCTGATTGGTTTTCAAGTGCTGTAAATAAAAAAGAAAATTTACACTTTTCTACTCCCCATGTCCAAAATTTATTTGAAGATCCAGATTATAAATATAGATGGGTAGTATCGCTTAGTCGTGCAGTTGAGCTTACTAACAGTGGAGAAATTACTCATGGAGTTCTACTCGTAGATATGAATTTTAGTGGAATTGAGCAAATTTGTAAAAATGTGAATTTAGGTGAGTCTGGATATGTGTACTTGATTAATGAAGAGGGGGAAATTATTTATCATCCAAGACAACAATTAATATATTCTAATTTAATAAAAGAAAATAATGATTTTGCTTCAAATTATGAAGATGGAAGTCATATTGAAACTTTTGAAGGTGATAAACGTTTGGTAACGATTAAAACTGTTGGATATACTGGATGGAAAGTTGTTGGTATTACGCCTATGTCGGATATTACATCTAAATATTATAAAATAAATGTTTTTGCAATATTTATTTTATTTTTTAGTATTTTTATTTTGACTTTTTTTAATATGTTTGTATCTTCTCGTATTACAAACCCTATAAAGGAACTTGAAAAATCAGTTAAGGAACTTGAAAATGGAGTGAAGGATGTTACTATTTCTGTAAGTGGATCTTATGAAATTCAGCATCTTGGAAAAGCCATAAGGTCTATGGTTGATCAAATGCACATACTTATGGATAATATGGTTGCAGAGCAGGAATCTAAGAGGAAGAAGGAACTAGATGTACTTCAATCTCAGATAAATCCTCATTTTTTATATAATACATTAGATTCTATTGTATGGATGGTTGAAAATGAAAATTATGATGGCTCTATTGTTATGGTAACAGCTCTAGCAAGATTATTTAGAATTAGTCTTAGTAAAGGGAAGAATATTATAACAGTCGGTGAGGAATTAGAGCATGCAAAAAATTATTTGACTATACAAAATATAAGATATAAAAATAAATTTACTTATTCCATTGATGCTAACGAATCAGTACTTAACCTTGCCAGTATTAAATTAATAGTACAACCCTTAATTGAAAATGCTATTTATCACGGTATGGAATTTATGGGAGGAGACGGTGAAATATTAATAAAGGCATATGTTAAAGATACGGATTTATATATAGATATTATAGATAATGGACTTGGTATGACTACAGATGTTGCGCAGTCTCTTTTAAGCAATAAGGCTATATCAAAAAGTAAGGGATCTGGTATTGGATTAAAGAATGTTCATGAAAGAATACAATTATATTTTGGGAAGAAATATGGACTTAGTATCTTTAGTGAACCTGATGAAGGTACAAAGATTTCTATTCATATGCCAGCTATAGATTTTTATGATTTTAAAAATAGGGAGGAGGACTTATGAGTATGAAAAAAAGAACAATGAGTATTTTTTTATTATTAATACTTATATTGCCATCAATCCTCCTTTTTAGTGATATATTATGGGATGAGAAAAATAAGGGAGTATATAATATTTCAGTAATTATAAGGGGAAAGAATACAGAGAGTTGGTCAATTATGAAACAAGGTATAGATCAAGCAGCCCTAGAAATGAATGCTGAGATTAGTTTTGTTACACTATTAGAAGAAAATAGTGTAGAGGAACAATCACAATTAATTAATCGTGAGATAAATAATGGAGCAGATGCAATTTTAATTTCACCAGTAGATTATGATAGAATGGCAGAGCCTATAGAAGTTGCTATGGGAAAGGTAGTAGTTGTTTTAATTGAATCAACTATAAATTCACAAAAAAAACTAGCCTATATATCATGTGATAATTACGAACTTGGAGTAAAATTGGCAGAAGAGGTAATTCAGAATGGGAATGTAAGGAATGAGATTTCTGTTATAAAAGATAATTTAGAGTATAGTAGTATAAATGAGAGGTACAATGGGTTTATAGATACTATAAGTAAAACTAAAAATACATATACTTTATTGGAATTATCTAAAAATGAAAAAGTGGCATATAGTCAAAAAAAGATATTAGTTGAGGAAAATATAGGAGATGTAATTGTTACTTTCGATATAGCTACTCTTGAGAGTGTTGCTGAAAACAAGAAAATATTAAAAGAAGTTAATGGAATAGAAATAGAATCTGAGATTTATGGAATAGGAAGTACAAGTAAAATACTTTCTTTATTAGAGGAAAAAATAATTAATTCAATAGCGGTACAAAATGAATTTAATATTGGGTATTTAGGAGTGGAAAATGCCATAGATATATTAATGGGGAGAAAAACAAAAAAAAATATTATTGAATCTACTATTGTTACTACGAGAAATATGTATTCAGATGAGAACCAAAGATTATTATTTCCATTTATAAGATAAGAAATTTTATTGCGGAGGTATTTAAAATGAATAGATCAATTAAACTATTATGGGGCGTAATAATAATTTCAATTTTAAATTCATTAATATCATGTAGTGATACAAATAATAAAAAGAAGTTTAGTGATAATGTAGAGGAAATAAAAATAGGAGTAATAGTATATAAGCAGGATGATACTTTTATATCTACAATTAGCACAAATCTTGAGAAAATAGCGAAAGAAAAGGAAAGTGAAAACAATTATAAAATAACAATTAGCTTTTTAGATGCAAAGGGAAGTCAAGCAAATCAAAATGATCAAGTTGATAGACTTATTTCACAGGAGTATGATGTTATATGTGTAAATATAGTAGATAGGACTGCTTCTTCAGTAATAATTGATAAAGCAAAGGTAGCAAATATTCCAATAATTTTCTTTAATAGAGAGCCTGTAGAAGAGGACATGCAAAGATGGAATCGGGTATATTATGTTGGTGCACAAGCTGAGATAGCAGGGCAGATGCAAGCTAATATTATTATAGATATGTATAATAAGGACAATAAGAGCGTAGATAAAAATGAAGATGGAAAAATTCAGTATGTTATGTTAGAGGGGGAGCCTGGGCATCAAGATACTTTAATTAGAACAGAGTATTCTATTAAAACTATTGTTTTAAATGAAATAGGTGTAGAAAAACTAGCAAATGATACTGCAAATTGGCAAAGAGCTCAGGGAAGTTCTAAAATGATGCAATGGATTAATGAATTTGATGATAGTATTGAAGTTGTATTTAGTAATAATGATGATATGGCATTAGGAGCAATAGATGCATTAAATAATTTAGGTATAAATTCAAATAGACCATTAGTTGTTGGAGTTGATGCTACACCACAAGCGCTAGAAGCTATTAAAAATGGAGAATTGACAGGAACGGTTATTAGCAATTCTATGGAGCAAGCAAATGCAATTTTTAATATTGCGTACACAATTTCTACAGGTGGAGAAGTAGAGGAAATTGAAGAAATAAAAAATAGTAGATATATAAAAATAACCCATGATTATGTAACAAGCGAGAATGTAGATATGTATTTAAATAAATAATTAATTTATACTATAGATATAGATTTATAATAGAGTAGATGTAAATGAATAATAAATCAGGAGATTATGGTTTTAAATTTATTAAATCTAAGGGCTAGATAGGATAATTATTTAGCTCTTTATTTTGTTATTTTAAAATTAGAAAATAGAAGGAAGAATATTGACAAATTAAGTTGTATGGGATAAGATAATCTTACAAAACTATATATTTATAAAACAGTGATAAAGAGGAGTAGGGAATATAGAGTATTTAGAGAGGAAGGTGCTTGGTGTAAGCCTTCTATACAAAATATCCTGAAGGTAGCTTTTGAGTTTCTTTACTGAACTTAAGTAAGTGAAGACGGCTTTCTTAGTCGTTATTCTATAAGAGCCCATTTATAATGGAATTTAATTTGTAATTTAGTAGAGTAATTAACTAGTAAATTACAAATGTTTTATTTTAGGGAAAAAAGGTGGTACCGCGAGTCTTCGTCCTTTTGTGATGAGGGCTATTTTTATGCCTTAATTTAGATTATACTCTAAAATTTAGTACTAATTAACTTGCGCAAGTTAATTTTAGTTTATAAAACAAATTGAGAAATAGAATTTAATTATAGTGAAAATAAAGATATGATAAATCTAAAGA
>X276_Barnacle_Goose__coassemble_540_pt1 | contig 11965 bp, 9 predicted proteins | sample X276_Barnacle_Goose__metabat2_low_PE_010 | metagenome-assembled genome bin X276_Barnacle_Goose
CTATTAGCTTCAACTAATGAAGTTCCGATTTCGTATCCTTGTGCCTTTAAGAATGTATAAGCCATTCCTCCACCAATTATTAATGTATCAACTTTATCTAAAAGATTATTTATAACTGCTATTTTATCTGAAACCTTAGCTCCACCTAATATAGCAACGAAAGGTCTAACTGGAGCGTTTACAGCTTCTCCTAAGAACTTTAATTCTTTTTGAATTAAGTATCCACAAACAGCTGTATCTACGAATTCAGTAACTCCAACAGTTGAGCAGTGAGCTCTGTGAGCAGTTCCGAATGCATCGTTAACAAATATGTCTGCAAGTGATGCTAATTCTTGTGAGAATGCTTTTTCATTCTTAGTTTCTTCTTTTCTGCATCTAGTGTTTTCTAATAATACGATGTCTCCATCTTTCATTTCTGCAACTGCTGCTTTAGCATTTGCTCCAACAACTTCTTCATCTCTAGCGAAAACTACTGTTTTACCTAAAAGTTCGCTTAATTTTGTAGCAACTGGTGCTAATGATTTTGAAGCGTCTTTTCCTAAATGTGAACAAAGTATAACCTTTGCTCCGTTTTCAGTTAAATACTTAATAGTTGGTAATGCTCCATTTAATCTGTTTATATCAGTTATAACGCCTTCTTTTAATGGCACGTTAAAATCACATCTTACTAAAACTCTTTTACCTTTTACATCGATATCTTCGATAGTTTTTTTATTAAAGTTCATAATATACACCCCTTAAGTTAATATTTTTTTACTTAAAAAAGAAATTGGTCTGGCCTCATAGCCTTAACTATAAAACCAGACCAACAACTATGTCTTATGTCTAAATATTAAATTTTAAATATTTATTATTTAGTTACTAAGAATTTTAAAGTTCTGATAAGTTGGTTAGTGTATGACATTTCGTTATCGTACCATGCAGCAACTTTAACTAATTGATCATCTCCAACTTGCATAACTTTTGTTTGAGTAGCATCGAATAATGATCCGTAGCTAATTCCTATTACGTCAGCAGATACTATTTCATCAGTTGTGTAACCAAATGATTCATTAGCAGCAGCTTCCATAGCAGCGTTTATTTCTTCTACAGTAACGTTCTTTCCTAAAGTACAAACTAATTCAGTTAATGAACCAGTTATAACAGGTACTCTTTGAGCGTTTCCGTCTAATTTACCTTTTAATTCTGGGATTACTAAACCAATTGCTTTAGCAGCTCCAGTTGAGTTAGGAACTATGCTTGCAGCAGCAGCTCTTCCTCTTCTTAAGTCACCCTTTGGATGAGGAGCATCTAATGTATTTTGATCATTTGTGTATGCATGAATTGTAGTCATGAATCCTTTTTCTAATCCAAATTGATCATTTAATACTTTAGCCATTGGAGCTAAACAGTTAGTAGTACATGAAGCACCTGAAACAACTGTTTCTGATCCATCTAATATATCTTGGTTTACGTTAAATACAACTGTCTTAACGTCGCCTGTTGCAGGAGCTGATATAAGAACTTTCTTAGCTCCAGCTTTAATATGAGCTTCAGCCTTAGCCTTATCAGTGAAGAAACCTGTACATTCAAGTACTACGTCTACATTTAATTCACCCCAAGGTAAGTTAGCTGGATCTCTGTCAGCTACAACCTTAATTTCTTTTCCATTAACTACGAAAGCACCTTCTTTAACTTCGATATCTCCGTTAAATCTTCCTTGTGCTGAGTCATATTTAAATAAGTGTGCTAAATTTTTAGCATCTGTTAAGTCATTGATTGCTACCACGTTAAATTCTGGGTTGTCAATCATTAATCTTAATGCTAATCTCCCAATTCTTCCAAAACCATTAATTGCTACGTTTACCATTTGCAATTACCTCCTATAAAATAGATCTATTTAAAATTAAATTTTAAAGCTTAGTCAATTTGTCCCTTTTTTCATTAATAATTTCTAATATTTTTCTTCCTGTAGATTCATCTGTTACGAGCACAGCATTTTTATTATTCATCATAGTAGCTAAAATGGATTCAACTTTATTTTCTCCAGCTGCTACTGCAATGTGAGTATTAATATTTTTAGCTTGATTAATATTTATTCCAATTGAGTTATTTTCTGATACAACTTTACAATCTTTATTAAAGTAACATCCAAAAGCCTCGCCTACTGCACCTAAAGATTTTAACTTCTCTATTTCGCTTAATGATGATCCTCTTTTTTCAGACATTTCAATAGCATTTCCTATTCCATAAATAAGAATATCTGCTTTATGAATAGTATCTATTACTTCTTTTATTTCTTTTTCCTTAAGCAAAGTATCTAAAACTTTTAAACTTAAGTTTTCTGGAATATGAAGCATTTTATAGCTTCCATTAATCTTTTTGGCTAAAGATGCTGCTAAAGTATTAGCTTGACTCTCAACCTTTCTTCCCATTCCGCCTCTAGCTGGAACAACAAGAACTTCTGAAATATTATTAATTTTTGGAAATGCTTCAACAAATTCTTTAATAGTGTTACCACCAGTTAATGCAATTATATCATTGTTTTTTATAATACCTTTTACATAATTGGCAGTTGCTTTTCCAATCTCTTTTAAGATTGACTTATTTGCATTAGCGTCTCCTGGAACAATTATTACATTTTTTAAACCAAGGAATGATCTTATATCTTCTTCAATATCAGATAATCCTTTAAGTTCGTGGATGAAATCTTTTAGCTTGTCAACTACTTCTTGTCCCTCTTCAGTAACATTCATTCCTGGAGTGTTTATCTCAATTAAGTTTTGAGATTTTAAGAAACTTATTTCAGTTCTTACAATTCTTTCTCCAAGATTTAATTGATTTGCTAAAACTCTTCTACCTATTGGTTGATTATAACATATAGTTCTTAGAATGTTATACCTTTTCTCAAGGATTTCTACAAGCTCAGGAACTATTTTTTTTTCTAATGATAATATTTCCTGCACTTCTATTCCTCCTTTGGTCGAAAAGCGTCCCATATATTTTTTAGGTGTCCCACATCTACCATTATAAAACACATCTCAAAAATTTGAAAGGGGTTCTTAAAAATTTTTCTATTTTTTTTATTAATAATACCTCTCCAGGTGATTTTTAACTGAATATTAATAATTATTCACCACTTATTTTATTATAAATATAGGCTGTGTTATACAATAATGTTGATATTAACTTATAAATAAGTAATACCAGTATTATAATTTCATTATTTATAAATATAATATAGTCACAATGCTCGGCATAGCTATCCACAATTTAATCTAACAGAGCGTAACTATATTAAATTTTGCATTTATAATATTTATATTCTCTTTCTTTTACTTGATGATTTTATCCCTAATTCTTCTCTATATTTTGCTACAGTTCTTCTTGATATATTTAATCCACTTCTATTTAATTCATCACATAGAATCTGATCTGATAATGGCTTACTTCTATTTTCTCCATCTATGAGTTCTTTTATTTGCTTCTTAATATTTACTACTGGTGTATCTTCACCGTAATCATTATTTGATGCTATTCCTGTTGTGAACATATCCTTTATTTTAATTGTCCCCATATTAGTTAATACATACTTATCCCTAATTGCTCTACTTACCGTTGATTCATGTAACTCTAATTCTTCAGCTATCTCCTTCAAACTCATAGTTTTTAAATATTTTTGTCCCTTTTCAAAATACTCTTTTTGTTTTTCAACTACATTTTCTAAAACTCTAAGGAGTGTACTTTTTCTTTGTTCTATACTTTTTATTAAAAACATTGCACTATTTAATTTATTTTTCACATATTCTTCTGCTTGCTTGTCCTCTTTATTGTTAATTATATTTTTATATAATTTATTAATAGATAATCTTGGTAATGCCCCTTCATTCATAATTACAAAATACTCACCATCTATTTTTCTTATAGATGCATCTGGAATTATAAACTTAACATCTTCCCCAGTATAAAATCCCCTTGATGGTTTAGGCTCTAATGTTTTTATTAAATCACCATATGCCTGTGCTTCCTTTGGTGTTATATCTAATTTTTTTGAAATAGCTGAATATTTATTATCTCCAATTAAATCTAGATAATTATCTATTATATCCTCTAAATTATTATCTAAGATTCCCTTCTTTATAAGTTGAATTTTTAAACACTCTTTTAAATCTCTTGTACCAATCCCATCAGGTTCTAGTTCTTGTAAAACTTCCAAAGCCTCATTCCCTATAACTTCTGATATATCAAGATCTTTACATATATCACTTATAGGAATATCTAAATATCCCCTTTCATCTAAGTTTTCAATCATATATCCAACTATAGTCTTAATAAATTCATCTTCATTACACTCTGAAATTTGATTTTGCAGATATTCTGTTAACGATTCCTTTTCACTTATAAAATTAAATGGTGATACATCATTATCACTATAATTACTATAAGTTTGAGAACCATAATTATCAAATTCTAAGTATTTTATCATTTCCTTATAGTCAATTTTATCTTGATACGCATTATCTTCCTGAATCGTATCAAAATCCCCATCCAACATAGGATTTTCTATAAATTCATTCTCTATATATTCTCTTAAATCACAAGATGACATTTGAAGTAACTTTATAGACAATTGCATTTGCTGTGTCATTACAAGTTTTTGTTGTTGAGATAAATTTAAATTAAAATCTAATTTCATTCTCTAATACCCCCATTGTAAAATATCTACAATTCTACTATACACCCTACTCTTCTAATATTTCAATAATAACCAAAAAAGAAAGCCTCTCGACTTTCCTTTATAAATTTATTAACTTAAATTTATTTATCATTAGATATAAATAATAAACCACCAGCTCTAGGACCCGAATGAATACCAACTGCACATCCCACTGTAGTATGTATATATTCTATATCATTTCCTTCTAAATATTCTCTTAAAGAATTATATAATTCTTCATTATCATACATTAAAAGCATAACCGGCTTACTTTTATCAGGATTTCCATTCTCATAATCAGAAATTATTTTTTTTACAACCTTTTTATTTCCTCTTATTTTATCCTTAACAGACATTACCCCATCTTTTATTTCTAAAATCAATCTTAATCCTAAAGCAGTACCTATAGTTGCTGCTGCCTTAGATAATCTTCCACCTTTAACAAGGTTATCTAGTGATTCAAATGCAAGAGAACTCTTAATTCTATTTTTAGTTTCATTAAGCTCTTTCTCTATTTCAAATATCGATAATCCCTCATTCCTTAATCTACATGCTTCTAATGTTAATAATCCAAGACCTGAAGTTATAGTATTAGAATCTATAACGACTATATCATCAGAATCTAACATGCTCTTAGCCAAACATGCAGATTGATATGTTCCACTCATATTTGCTGACATTATTATAGCTAATACCTTATATCCTTCATCTATATATTTCTTGAAACACTCTTCAAATTTCATAGGTGTTATTTGTGCTGTAGTTGGTAGCACTCCTTCCTCTTCAATTCTCTTTTGCATTTCAGTAAGTGTTATATCTATTGTATCTAGATAACTTTCTTCCCCAAAATTTATAAGTACTGGTAAAACTTCTATATCATTCTCATCGATAAGATATTTTGGAATATCTAAACAACTATCTGTGATTATCTTTATTTTTTCCATTTTCTTAACCCCATCCTTTTATTTCATATTTGGGAATTCAATCTGTCTTAATGCTTCATAAACAACTATTGCCGCTGTATTTGATATATTTAAGCTCCTTGTACTAGTATCTATCATTGGTATTCTTATACCCTTATGTTCATTATGCACATCCTGTGGAACACCTGAAGACTCTCTCCCAAACATTATAAAATCGCCTTTTTGAAAAGTAGCTTCATTATAATAAACTCCACCATGTGTAGTTGCTAAAAATATTCTCTCATTTCCGTATTTAGCCATAAAATCTTCATAACTTTCATGTATTTCAAGTTTTAAATCTTTCCAATAATCTAATCCTGCTCTTTTTACTTGTTTATCATCTATCTTAAACCCTAATGGTTTAATTAAATGTAGAGTTGAATTAGTCAGAACGCAAGTCCTTGCTATATTTCCTGTATTTTGCGGAATCTCTGGTTGATACATAACTATATTAAAATTCAATTTTTTCATCCTCCAACTAATTAATCATAATAAAATAAAGATGATATTTATCTTATTATTAGTTTAAGTTTATTTACTAAAAATCATACTATACCATTTTATATTAGTCAAAGAATTTAGTTATTCATAAAAAGTAAAAAAGCTATAGATCTAGTTAAATAACTATCCTATAGCTTTAAATACACTAAGTTAATCTATTCAGCTTTCTTAGTACCTCTTTTAACTACACTATTTGTAGCTGCATATACATCTGTAGAAATAAGTTCTCTATTAATTTCTTTTCCATTTTCATAAGTCACTTGATATGCACTTGCTTTATATCCAGTCATACCATTTGATTCTACAACTTCCTTGCCTACTTCTAGTGTAGAATCATCAATATATTCAACTCCTGGTTTATAAGTTTCATGAACTTCATTTACAAGCTCATATGTTTTTCCATCAAGTCCTGCTATATCTCCATAAATATTAAATCCTACTGATCCTCCACCAATATATCCTTCAATATAAATTGGGAAATCATAAGTGTTTTCAAACTTATAATCCACAACTCCATAAAATACAGTTGCATCAAGACCTGGCTCTGCGTATGAAACTGTTAATGAATGATTGTATCTTTCAGTTGATCTTATATTTGCTCTCATTACAGCTCTATATAAAGTTGTTGAGACTTGGCATATACCTCCGCCATAATCTGGAACTATCTTACTTCCTATATAAGTATTAGCTTTTTCATACCCTTTATCTGGAGTAGTATCTCCAATTAACTCATTATAACTAAATTCATCTCCTGGCATTAAAAGAACACCATTTACAGTTTGAGTTGCAATTTGCATATTTTTTACTCTTCCATCTCCACTATCTCTATAATTACTGCTATATGAGCTAATTCTACCAGTAATCTTATTTAAATCCTCTTCAGTTACTCTTGCTTTAGATTCTTCTAATTCAAAAGTTAAATCTACTTGATTAGATGGATCTCCATTTATATTTTCAATAAGTTTATTATGAAGCTCTTCTTCATTAATTTTATATCCATTTACTTCTGGAGTAATTGATATCTTTCCACCATTTATTGATATTTTAGCATCCTGTGGCTTAATATTTACAATTTCCTTTACAGAATCTTCAAACTCCTTTAACTTAGCTTCATCATAAGAAATTTCAGCTTCTATATTATAATTATCACCTTTTTTTATTTCGTTATATTTTTTAAAGGTAGTATCATCTTTTCCATATTTTATAGCCTCTTCAGCAATAGCTTCTATATCATATCCTGGTGCTAAATCTGAATATTTCAAGTCTATCTTTTCTTCTCCAACAGTTACTGTTAAAGACTTGTCCATTATATCTATTGATAATTTTTCATTTAAAGCGCTTATAGCTTCTTCTTTAGTTAATCCGCCAATTTCTATACCATAAACAGAAACTCCAGGATATATTTTTGATTCATAAGACTTAACACTATTATTTACTACTAAAGCGTAGGCTAAAATAGCTGTAATCACTACAACTAAAATAGATGAACAAATCATTATTATTCTTTTATTTTCAGATAATATTTTTTTATAATTGCTAATTTTAGGACTATTATTTTTTTCCAACTATATACACTCCTTCCATTACTATATTTATAATTATTAAATTATAAAGTTAATTACTACTATAAATTATACTAAGTAATTAAATACTTTTAAAACATAATAATACTTTATAATCTAAAAGTATAGTCTAATATTTGATAATTTAATAAAAATATTATGTTCTCCATTATATAATATATTATACCTTATTTTAATACATTTAGTTAAGATAAAATTACAAAAACACCTTCACATCTACTATATTTAAACCTTATATTTTTAATTGTCTAAATGCCATTTTTTAAATAAAAATGGGTCTGCTACACAGAAATATTCACCCACAATATATACTATAATTTGTTTTTATCAAATAATAATAATATATTGTATTTATTTCTTTTAGTGCAGCAGCCCCATTTCTATATATATAACTTATTTTTATATTATATAACCACTTTACTCCTAACTTGCGATACTTCTCCATCATTATCAAAAGCTTCAATACTTATAGTTATTGGTCCAGTTACTTTAAATGGTAATTCATTAACCCTAATTGCAAAGCTAGTATCATCTTTTTCTACTGTACCTATCCAAAAACCATTAGCAAATAAATTATATCCTAAAAGATCTTTGTCTGTATTTCTATTCCAATTTATCTCTATTCTATTTCCATTTTTAACAGCTCTTAATCCTCTTATGCTTCTTGGCTGTGTTAAAAAATCTATACTATCTGGTCCCCAGTTAGCATCTACAGGATTAGAAACTCCATTTACTTTAGCACTTTCACTGAATTGCCAGATTCTCCACCTTGTCCATCCTCCTGCATTTGGCGGATACGGTGGATTACTTGCTATATTTGTATACATAGCTATCCAAAGTGGCATATTCTTTAAAGGTTGACCTAAACCTGGAACATTAAAATTATCATAAAGTTCAATAAAGAATAAACCTGTATATAGCATTAATCTTCTTCTGGTTTTCTTTTCAAACCTCTTTCTAAATCTATCTATCCAAGTCACCAATGCTTTTGTACTTATTTTATTATCTATAGGTACTTCTATATCTAGTACTGGAAATAAATCTCCATAATTCTTTTCCCCAAATCCTCTTTGTAATAAGTTTATAAAGTCATCACATTGAGCATCTGCTGTTGTTAAGTCATATGATGGTACACCGAAGTGATATGCTCCCACCGGTATTCCATATTGTCTTGCCTTAGGGGCATAATCTAAAAACTTCTTATCTGTTCTAAATCTTCCTGAAGCTGAACCTGATGCTCTTAAATATAAAAAATCTAAAGTTCTAGCTAAAACCTGAAAATCTACCCCCTGAGTATATTCATTTATGTCTATTCCAAAAAGACTGTTTGCATTTCTATTTTGCATTATTCCTCCACTAAAAAAATACTTCTCCTTAATAAGTTATTATTTTTCTTAATAATTGTTACTATAAAATTAAACCCATTAAAAATATATAATACTTTTAATGGGTTTAATTTTTTTAAATAGACATAATATTTTTTATTCACTCGTATATTAAAATTATACAATAATATATACTACTTATATATTATTGTATAACTCTTAAACTGATTTTAATTTAATGAAGAAGCTTATATCATTTCCTACACATTCTCCCCATATCTTTCCACCATGCAGTTCTATTATATTTTTAGATATTGCAAGTCCAAGTCCACTTCCTTTAATTTCTGAATTTCTAGCTTCATCAACTCTATAAAATCTATCAAATAATTTCTCCATCTTTTCCTTAGAAATAGCTTCTCCTCTATTCCTAATTATAATATTTGCATATCCATTATTCTCATAAGATGAAACAACAACTTCACCTGGTTTAAATGAATATTTTATTGCATTAGAAAATAAGTTTTCAAATACCCTAACTAATTTTCCTGTATCTATCTCCACTTCTGTTTTATCATTTACAAACTTATTAACAACATTTAATGAATTTTCATTAAAAATAGGAATATACTCTTCTATTATCTGAGATAAAAAATCTACTAAATTAACTCTTTCTTTTTCTATTACTATTCCATTATTATTAAGTTTTGTATATTCAAATAAATCTTCTATAAGATCTTTCAATTGATTTGACTTACTAAAAGCTATATTTAAATATTCTTTCATCATATCCTCATCCTCATATTTACCATCTTTAATTAATCCTATATACCCCATTACTGAAGTTAAAGGAGTTCTTAAATCATGTGAAACATTTGTTATAAGTTCACCCTTTGTTTTCTCTGCTGCTCTCTCACTTTCAATTCTTCTTTCTATTTCCTCTGCCATAGCATTAATATTAACTGCAAGTCCTGAAATCTCATCTTTACCCTTTTCTTCTATTCTATAAGATAAATCTCCTCCTGCTATATTTTTTACCCCCTTAGCTATATCATCTAAATATTTTATTTTTCTATTTGTTATAACTATGAAAATAAATATAAATACTAAAACTGATAGTACTAATGCAAAGAAAGAATTATTAGTTGTATATCTTTCTGTACTTATATTTGCTATTGGTGTTTCTGAATATATTAAATAATTTCTAGTCTCACCAATTTTAAGCGGATATAGTAAAGTTCTTTCCTCCCCATCAGAGACCGTATTATTACTTTTATCTATAATCGCATAAATATCAAGTTTTTCCTCTCCAGCTCCATTACTTTTATACATAACTTTTCCATCTAAATCAGTTATATATATTTTAGCTTTACTATCCTTATAATTTAATAATACATTTTCAACACGCTTCTTATACGATGTATCTATTTCATCTTCATCGCTCTCATCTTCACTATTCTCCCCGTCACTTACTCTATGAACTTCATCATCTCCATAGTAATCTGCACCCATATCATAATATTCAGTTTTTTCTCCAGCGTCAGACAAGTTCTCTACAAGATTCTGAGCTCTATATTGAATATTTTCATAATCATATACAATACTACTATATGTATAATCTCTAGCTAAAATATTATTAGCTACTCCATAAAACATAAATGAAATTACAAAGCATATTGCAAAAACAACCATCAATTCAAAACGAATACTCTGTTCTATTCTTTTCATTAACCAATTAAGAAAGTTATTTACCTTTTCTCCAATCTTAGATTTAGAAAAATCTCCCCAGATTCTATTTGCAAATAATTTAAGTTTATTTATAATCCCTATCTGCTCTGCATAAGCTATTTTCCTTTGGCTTTTAAGCTTTATTTTTTCTTCTTTTTTTCGTTTCTTAGCATTTTCTATTTCCCACTTTTTCTGCATCTCTATTTTCTTTATCTCTTCCCTCATTTTCTTTTTCTCATTCTTATACTCATTGTTATTTTTCAAATTTATAGCCTACCCCCCATACTGTTTTTATAAACTTAGGTTTTCTTGGATCATCCTCTATTTTCTCTCTTATTTTTCTTATATGAACCATAACCGTATTATCTGATTTCATAAACTCTTGCTTCCATACACTGTTATAAATATTTTCTATACTAAATACCTTCCCTCTATTTTTAGCAAGTACAACTAAAATATCAAATTCTGTTGGAGTAAGTTTTATTTCAACTTCATCTTTCAAAACTTCATGTGTTTCTAAGTTTATAACTAAATCATCTATTTCTATTATATTTTCAAGTTCCTTTTCATTAATAACCTGCATTTCTTTTTTACTATTAAATCTTTTATATCTTCTAAGTTGTGATTTAACTCTAGCTATTAATTCTAATGGATTAAATGGTTTAGTTAAATAATCATCTGCACCAGTGTTAAGACCTAATATTTTATCTAGATCTTCACTTTTAGCTGATAACATAATTATAGGCATTTCTCTTTCTTCTCTTATTTTTAAACAAGCCTCCATACCATTTAACTTAGGCATCATTATATCAAGTATAATCAAATCAACCTCTTCTGTTTTTAACACACTTAATGCCTCTTCACCATTTTCAGCTTTTATAGTGCTATAGCCCTCACCTTTTAAATATATCTCAATTAAATCTCTAATTTCCTTCTCATCATCTACTATTAAAATTCTCTCTTTATTCATATCCAATCCCCCTGGCTATATATTGATTTTATTATAACTTAAATACTAAACACATATTAATTTATATATTAGAAATTAATTAATTCTTTAATTTTCCAATCATCCTCATGTAAAAGTTAACTAAATCCTAAATCCTAAATACACATTAATATTTCTATATTTCTATATTTCTATATTTCTATATTTCTATATTTCTATATTTC
>X276_Barnacle_Goose__coassemble_554_pt1 | contig 11810 bp, 9 predicted proteins | sample X276_Barnacle_Goose__metabat2_low_PE_010 | metagenome-assembled genome bin X276_Barnacle_Goose
TAATTATATTATAAGATATATATAATGATATAGAGTATTAATTAGGTAGTATAGCTCATTAAATATATAAAGAAGGTGAGAGTGTGGAGTTTTATGGATTGTTAGGTGAGAAGCTTTCACATAGTTTATCACCTAAGATACATGATTTAATATTTAAATCTATAGGTTTAGAGGCTGAATATAACTTATTTGAGGTAAAAAGAAATGACTTGGAAAAGTTTACCCAAGGACTTAAGGTGTTAAATATTAAAGGTGTAAATGTTACTATTCCATATAAAGAAGAAGTGATGAAATATATAGATGAGATTTCATATGAAGGTAAAAGAATAGGGGCAATAAATACAATTTCTATAATTGATGGAAAACTTTATGGAGATAATACGGATTATTATGGTTTTGGATATATGTTAGAATATCATAATGTAGAAATTAATAATAAGGTTGCTATTATTTTAGGGAATGGCGGAGCATGTAAAGGGGCTTTATATTATTTGCTAGATAATATGATAGAACATGTTTATATAGTAAGTAGAAATCCTGAAAAAATCACTGAATTTAATGAAAAAAGAGTATCTTTAATAAGTTATGATGAACTTATTTATTTAAAAGGAGATATACTAATAAATTCTACACCAGTTGGAATGTATCCCAATATAGGTGATTCGCCTGTAGGGGAAGATATTATTTCTAATTTTAATACTATTATTGATTTAATTTATAATCCTGAAGAGACGGCTTTATTAGCTAAGGGAAAATATTTAGATAAAGTTATTTTAGGTGGTTTATACATGTTAGTTGGCCAGGCTGTAAAAGCACAGGAAATATGGCAGGGGATAAGCATAGACAAGATTATTATGAATGATATATATAGTGAGATAGGTAGAGAATTTAGATAAGAGATATATGTGAGAGTATAGACGAATTTCAAATATGGTTGGTATAGTTTAATAATAAATAAATATTAATATTGGGTAATTTATATATTAGATTGAAGATTAATTTAAAGATTAGTTTAAGAATTAATTAAAGATTAGTTTAAAGACTTAGTATATAAATAACTAAAATAGGTAAGGGATTTTAATATGGATAATTTAAAAGGGAAATTGGTGTTAATTGGCATGCCAGGGTGTGGGAAAAGTACAATAGGAAAAATGCTGGCAGAAGAATTAGAGTATAGTTTTTATGATATGGATGAATATATAGAAGAAATTTCAAGCAAATCTATTAAAGAATTATTTGAAATAGGTGAAGAAGAGTTTAGAAACTATGAGAGTAAAGCATGTGAAGAGCTTAGTAAAAAAAGAAAAGCGATAATTTCATGTGGTGGGGGAGTTATTAAAAGAGTAAAGAATATAGATGTATTTAAGAATGAGAGTATAATAGTATTTATTGATAGACCTGTAGAAAATATTATTTTAGATATTGATACAGATACAAGACCTTTATTAGCAGAGGGTAAGGAAAGGTTATACAATCTTTTTGAAGAGAGATATGATTTGTATAAAAAGTATTCTAATATAAGAGTTGTTAATGATAGATATTTGGAAGACGCTATGTTAGAAGTGAAGAATAAAGTATGTGATTTAACAAAATTATGATGGATAAAATTATCTAGTATAGATTTTAATTAATGGAGAAAAAGTCTCGGGAAACTGAGGCTTTTTCTATATATATTATAATAGTGGGGGTATAGGATGAAAATTTTAATAGTAGGTTTAGGAGTTATTGGTGGGAGTTATGCAATGGCACTTAAAGAAGCTGGATATGAAGAGGTATATGGAATTGATACAAATTTAGATACATTAAGAAAATCCGAAGAGTTAGGAATAATAAAAAAGGGATATATTGATGGCTATGATATTGTAGAAAAATGCGATTTAATTATACTGTCCATATATCCAAGGCTGGTTAAAAAATTTATAGAAGATAATAAAAATAGGTTTAAAAAGGATGCTGTTATTACAGATGCAACAGGAATAAAAGAAATATTTATAAATGATATATTAGAAATATTACCAAGTAATGTTGATTTTGTTTTTGGACATCCTATGGCAGGAAGAGAGAAAAAAGGTATAGATTATGCATCAAGCCAGGTATTTAAAGGGGCAAATTATTTAATTACTGTTATAGAAAAAAATAAAGAAAAAAATATAGAGTTAATAGAAGAAATTGCCTGTAATATTGGGTTTAAAAAAGTAAGAAGAATAACACCTAAATATCATGATGAAATGATAAGTTTCACAAGTCAACTTCCACATGCATTAGCTGTTGCACTTATAAATAGTGATGAAGAGGGAAGAGATACAGGTAGCTTCATTGGAGATAGTTATAGAGATTTAACAAGAATAGCAAACATAAACGAAGAGCTATGGAGTGAACTTTTCCTGGGAAATAAGTCGAACTTAATCAAAGTAATTGGCGAATTTGAAGTGGAACTTGAAAAAATAAAAGTAGCTTTAGAACATAATGATAGCGAGTGTCTAAAAGAGTTATTTATTAAATCAACAAAAAGAAGAGAGAAACTTTAGTTAAGAAGAGATAAATCATATAAATATAAAAGAGCTTTATATTTAAAAATAAAGAGAGCTATATAGAATGGGTCTGCCGTACTAAAAGAGATAAAATAATATATTGTTATTTAATAAAAATAATTAATACTATATATTTTATTTAAATTTCTTTGTGCGACAGACCCTATTTCATTAGAATATGAATATTATTTATTAGATTAACGGATTAACAATTTTGAATCTCCACATTTTACTGATAAAGTCTTTTTTTACTCTAGGAATAGTTATGCCTACATTCATTAGCTCATCTCCACCAAAGATTTCTGAAGTTTCAAGGTTTTCATATAAGAAATCTGGATTTAAACCTTTGAATTTTATTATTCTAATTGAAGTACCAGGTTCTGATAATATCTTAAAGTAAAAGGCTACAAATTCCTCTTGATTTTTAGATACAAAATTCCAAGCGGCTTCATTAAGTTCAAATGGAGAAAGAACTCTATAGAAAGTACCAAATTGTATTATATTACGTATTTCTTTATAAACAGAAATTTGTTCTTTTATTATCTCTTCTTCTTCAGAAGAAAGAGATGTTAAATCTAATTCATATCCAAAGTTACCAGACATAGCAACATGGCCTCTAGTTTCAAGAGGTGTTACTCTACCTACTTGATGATTAGGTGATGTTGATACGTGTGAACCCATAGTTATTGGAGGATAAACTAAGCTTGTTCCATACTGTATCTTTAATCTACATACTGCATCAGTATTATCACTAGTCCAAGTTTGAGGCATATAATAAAGCATTCCAGCATCAAAACGGCCACCACCACTAGAACAGCTCTCAAATAGAACATTAGGGAATTTAGAAGTAAGTGTTTCCATTACATAATAAAGACCTAACATATAACGGTGAGCAGTTTCACGTTGTCTTTCAGGTGGTAAAGAGGAAGAACCAATATCAGTCATATGACGATTCATATCCCATTTAACATAAGTAATTTTATTATTTGATAATATAGATGACAAGGAGTCTATTAAATATTTACATACGTCTTTTCTAGATAAATCTAAAATTAATTGATTTCTGCCAACAGTAGGTTTTCTACTTGGAACATGAAGACACCAATCAGGATGAGCTCTAAATAAATCACTATCTTCAGAAACCATTTCAGGTTCAAACCATAATCCAAATTCCATTCCTAAACTAGTAGTATAATCTGCTAAATCTTCTAGACCGTTAGGAAGTTTAGATTTATCAACAACCCAATCTCCAAGAGATGATAAATCATTATTTCTATTTCCAAACCATCCATCATCTAAAACAAATAATTCCATTCCAAGATTTTTACCAGCTTTTATTATTTTTTTTATTTTTTCAGCATTAAAATCAAAATAAGTTGCTTCCCAATTGTTAATAAGTATTGGGCGTACTTTATTTTTGAACTTACCACGACATAAATTAGTAGTATATAATTCGTGATAGGTTCTAGACATCTCACCTAAACCATTAGATGAATAAGTCATAACTACTTCAGGTGTTTGGAATGATTCATTAGGTTCTAAAAGCCAAGTAAAGTCAAATGGATTTATACCAATGTTTACTCTAGTATTACCATAAGGGTCTAATTGAACTTGAGCTGTGAAGTTTCCAGAATAAACTAAGTTAAAAGAATAAACCTCCCCAGTGTCTTCAGCAGTATTTTTTCTAACTAAAGCTAAGAAAGGGGCTTGCTGAGGACTACTAGCACCACGACAACTTTCTATCATTTGAATTCCTGAAACTATAGGTCTTCGTGCAATGTTTTTTTCATTTGTATGTGATCCATATAATGTAATAAGTTCAAAATCATTATCACGGAAATCAACACTAGCACTTAGAGCTCTAAGGAGTTTTAGATTTTTATTTCCATTATTATAGAAGCGAACAGAACGAGTAATTACATTTAAATCATTAAATACCGTATATATTAAAGTAGTATTTAAGCCAATTAAATTATCTTCTAAAGTAATTTCTAAGGTTTCAGCTTCATTATCATTTAAGGTATACGTACTAGGCAATCCTTCTAAGATTGGCTTACCACTATAAATTTTATGAGATTTATAACGTAAATCAGTAACGGTAGAACCATTTTCAAGTTGAAACTGATATGCTGGAATTCTAAAATCACCATTTCCATAAGCCGGATATTCACATGGGATAGTATCAAGGGAAAATGTTCTATCTAAAGGATCTGGATTAGGTGAAAAACCTCTATCTATAAAAGCAATAGGATTACTTCCATTGTAATTTTTTATTTTAGCTCCCCAGTATAAATGAGATAAATAACCATCTTTTATAACTTGGAGTATATAGCTTGTATTTTTACCTTGTAAGTGAAAAGTTTTATTTTTTGAATCAAAAATAATAGACATTTTAAAAACTCCTTTTATTAAACTTTTTAGTATGCTTTAATAATATTAAACTAAAATTAATATAACAAGAGTAAAAAAAGAAGGTGGAGGGTAATATATTGCTAAAGGATTTAAGAGAAACGTCTATAGGATTTAATTTTGTATCATCAACACCGTTAGTTATGATAAAGGGAATTGGCTTACAAAATAATAAGGATAGCAATTATATTTGGAATAATAGAAATAGAGTTGGAGAATATTGCTTACTTCAATATACATTAAGTGGTGAGGGGGAAATTGAAATTAAAGGAAAAGTACATAGACTAAAAACCGGAGATGCTTTTGTGATAGAGGTTCCAGGAGAACATTGCTATAGACTTCCTATTGATTCTAGTTTTTGGAAAGTTATATATATAGAATTTTCAAAAGAAGCATTACCATTTTTTCATAAGATTTATAATTTAAAAGGGAATATTTTTTCAATAGATAAGGATTCATATTTTGTAAAACTAATGTGGAACTTTTATAGAGAAGCAATATCTGATAATATACAAAATATATATCAATGTTCAAGTTATGCTTATCAGTTAGTTATGGAATTAATAAATGAATTTTATCAAGAAAAAAAGGAAAAGAGTACAGATTCTAAAATAGAAGAGTGTAAAAAGTATATAGAGGAAAATTATAGTAGGGCTATTACTTTAGATGATATAAGCACAGAAGTTAAATTATCAAAATATCATTTAACTAGAAAATTTCAAGAACAAATAGGAATAACACCAGGTAATTATATTATAAAGATTAGACTAAAAAAAGCGATGGAGCTTTTATTATTTGCAAATGATATGGGAATAGATACTATTGCAAGGGAAGTAGGATTTTCTTGCGGAAATTATTTTAGTAAGGTTTTTAAGAAGAATATAGGAGTAACACCAGGGGAATTTAGAGACAATAATAATAATTATGAGGTTAATAGAATAATTTTTGATAACAATTACAAAAACAAGTGATAACAGTTACAAAAAAATATTTAAAAAGTATAGACAAAAGAAAAAAAAGGTTGTACAATAAAGTTGTGAAAAAGATTACACGTTTAGGACCTATGGGAACGATACCTTATAAAAGGTATATAAAAATAATAATAATTAAGTAAAATTATAAATTAAAAATTTTTTAAGGATTGTGGGAACGATACCTTAATTTAGGGGGAAGAAGAATGAGTAAAAAATATTCAAAGGTAGCTGCTGAAATACTAGAAGTATTAGGCGGAAAAGAGAACATAGTTAGTGCAGCTCACTGTGCTACAAGATTGAGATTAGTTTTAAATGATCAATCAAAAGTAGATATGAAAACTCTTGAAAATATAGACTTAGTTAAAGGAAATTTTTTAAATGCAGGACAATTCCAAATAATATTAGGTGCGGGAATTGTTGATGGAGTTTATGATGAATTTATTAAGATAGCTAACATATCTGAAACTAGTAAATCAGAGCTTAAAAAAGTAGCAGAAACAAAATTAAATCCATTTCAAAAGGCATTAAAAAGTTTAGCAGATATATTTGTACCAATAATACCGGCAATAGTAGCAGGTGGTTTATTAATGGGTATAAACAATATATTAACTTCATCAGGATTATTTATTGAAGGTATGTCACTTATTGAAGCATATCCACAAATAGCTGATTTAGCAAGTTTAATAAATACTTTTGCTAATACATCATTTGTATTTTTACCAGTATTAATTGGATTCTCTGCAGCAAAAATATTTGGTGCAAATCAATATTTAGGTGCTGTAATAGCTATGCTTATGGTTCATCCAGATTTATTAAGTGGATCAGCATATGGATCTTCACTATTTGAAGGAACAATTCCAGTTTGGAACATATTAGGATTTAGTATAGAAAAAGTTGGTTATCAAGGAACAGTATTCCCAGTACTTGCAGCAGTTTATATATTAGCAAAAATTGAAAAAGGGTTACGTAAAATTATACCATCAGTTTTAGATAATTTATTAACTCCATTATTTGCAGTATTTATTACAGGTATTTTAACATTTGTATTTGTAGGACCAGTTATGCGTGGTTTTGGTAATGTATTAACAGGTAGTATTATGTTCTTATATAATACATTAGGGCCAATAGGTGGAGCAGTCTTCGGAGGCCTTTATGCACCGATTGCTGTTACTGGAATGCATCATAGCTTTATGGCTGTAGAAACTCAGCTTTTAGCAGATATGGCATCTACAGGTGGAACATTTATATTCACAGTTGCAGCAATGTCAAATATTGCACAAGGGGCAGCAGCTTTAGCAGTATTCTTTACAAATAAAGATGCTAAAATGAAAGGTGTTGCATCAGCTTCAGGAATATCAGCATTATTAGGAATTACAGAACCTGCAATGTTTGGGGTAAACTTAAAGTTACGTTACCCATTCTATGCAGCTATGGCAGGTGCAGCAGTTTCAACAGCTTATACAACTTTTGCAAAGGTATTAGCAGTTTCACAAGGACCTGCTGGATTACCAGGAATTATTGCAATAAGACCACAATCAATGTTGCAATATGCTATAGGTATGGCAATTTCATTTGTAATAGCATTTGCAGTAACAGTAGTATTTTCAAAAATGAAGAAATTTAATAGCGAAATTGAAGTAGCATAAAAATAAAAATAAAAATATATAAGTATTAGGGGTCTAGAATATTAAATATCTAGTCCCTATAATACTTTAATTAAGAATAAAGTAATTAAGAATAAAGTAATTAAGGAGATGTGACTATGATGGAGTGGTCTAGAGAAGATAGATATAGAAAAATAGAAGAAGCAAATAAAGAAGAAATAGCTGAATTAAATAAAAAGGTAGAGGCGTGTCCGTTTCGTCAAGTATATCATATACAACCTCCAACTGGATTATTAAATGATCCAAATGGATTTTCATTTTATAATGGAAGATATCAATTATTTTATCAGTGGTTCCCATTAGGACCAGTTCATGGACTAAAATATTGGTATCATACATCATCAACAGATTTAGTAAACTGGGAAAATCATGGTGTTGGAATAGAACCAGGAGATTGGTTTGATTCCCATGGTGCCTTTTCAGGTTCAGGAATAGAACATAATGATAAACTTTATTTATTATATACAGGAAACACTAGGGATGAAAACTGGGTTAGAGCTCCTTATCAATGTTTAGCAATAATGGATAAAGAAAATAATATTATAAAACATAAAGAACCAATAATAAGAGAAATACCAGAAGGATATACAGATCATTTTAGAGACCCAAAAGTGTTCAAAGAAAATGGAGAGTTTTATTCAGTAATTGGTATTCAAAATAATGATCTTAAAGGAAGAATAGTTTACTATAAATCAAAAGATTTAATTAATTGGGAATACAAAGGAGAAATAAAAACTTCATTAGAAGATTTTGGATTTATGTGGGAATGTCCTGATTATATAGAGTTAGATAATAAAGGTATTATGATATTTTCACCACAGGGATTAGAAAAACAAGGTGATAAATATGCTAATATTTATCAATCTGGTTATATGGTAGGAGAAAAGTTGAATTTAAATACAGGTGAGTTTAATCATGGAGAATTCATAGAACTTGATAATGGATTTGATTTTTATGCGCCACAAACAACTGAAGATTTGGATGGAAGAAGAATTCTAGTTGGTTGGATGGGGTTACCAGAAATAGAGTATCCAACTGATAAAAATGGTTGGGCACATTGCTTAACATTACCTCGTGAATTAAAACTAAATGGAGATAAATTAATTCAAACACCTGCTCGAGAATTAGAAAAGTTAAGAAGTAATCATAGAAGTTTAGAAGCAAAAATAGAATCTACAGAAAAAGCTTTTGAAGAATTTTATGGTGAACAATATGAATTAAGTTGTGAAATAAAAGACTTTGAATCTGGAAAAGTAGGATTAAAGTTAAGAGTATCAGAAAATGAAGAGACAGTTATTTCATATGATATAGATAATAATAAATTAACTCTTGATAGAAGTAAGTCAGGAGAGGAATTTGCATTAGAATGGGGAACTACTCGTAGTGTAGATATAAGTTGTAATGTATTAAAGTTAAGAATATTTGTAGATACTTCATCAGTTGAAGTGTTTGTAAATGATGGAGAAAAGGTATTAACTTCAAGAATATTCCCATCAAAGGAAAGTACAGGAATAAAGTTCTTTGCTACTAAAGAATGTAGTGTAATATCAGATATATGGAGTATTGATAAAAAATAGGAGGATTATAAAATGAGTAAAGTTATATCTATAGGGGAAGCGTTAATAGATTTTATCCCACATGAAAAAGGAAAAGAATTAAAGAATGTAGATAATTTTTTAAGAGTACCAGGAGGAGCACCACTAAATGTAGTTGCAGCAGTTTGTAAGCTTGGCGGCACTGGTAAGATGCTAACAAAGCTTGGAGAAGATGCATTTGGAGATATAATAATTGATACTGTTAAGCCTTTGGGTGTTGATGTATCAGGTATATTAAGAACAAAGGAAGCAAATACAGCATTAGCATTTGTATCATTAAAGGAAGATGGAGAAAGAGATTTTTCATTTTATAGAAATCCAAGTGCCGATATGTTATTAACAGCTGAAGAAATAAAAGAAGAAGATTTTATTTCAGGAGATGTTCTACATTTTTGTTCTGTAAGCTTAATAGATGCACCAATAAAGAAAGCACATAAAAAGGCTATAGAATATGCTACAAAGAATAATTGTATAATAAGTTTTGATCCAAATATTAGATTACCATTATGGGAAACACCAGAAAAATGCAGAGAAGCAATTTTAGAGTTTATACCAATGGCAAATATACTTAAAGTAAGTGATGAAGAATTAGAGTTCATTACAGGAATAAAGGATGAAAATAAAGCATTAGAATCATTATTTACTGGAAATGTAGAAGTAGTAATATATACAAAGGGGACAAATGGAGCAGATTTTATTACTAAAAAGAATACTTCATTTGCACCATCATATAAGGTTAAAGTAGAGGATACTACAGGAGCTGGAGATTCATTTATAGGAGCTGTATTATATAAAATTTCATCTCAAAATTTAAGTCTTAATGATTTAGTAAATTTAAGTGAAGAAGATAAAAAGGAAATTCTTGTTTTTGCAAATGCAACAGCAGCAGTAACAGTATCTAAAAAAGGCGCAATTGGGGCATTACCAACTATAGAGGAAGTTAATGAGATGATAACAAGAAATAAATAACTTTCTAGGAGATGACTTTAATGGAAAAGAAATGGTGGCATGATTCAGTAGTTTATCAGGTTTATCCACGTAGTTTTATGGATAGTAATAATGATGGAATAGGTGACATAAATGGAATAATATCTAAACTTGATTATCTAAAGGAATTAGGTATAGATGTTATTTGGTTAAGTCCAGTTTATAAATCTCCTAATGTAGATAACGGATATGATATTAGTGATTATTGTGACATAATGGATGAATTTGGAACATTAGAAGATATGAAAAATCTAATAAAAGAAGCAGAGCGTAGAGATATAAAAATAATTATGGATTTAGTAGTTAATCATACTTCAGATGAACATATGTGGTTTAAAGAAGCTAGAAAAAGTAAAGATAATCCATATAGAGATTTCTTTGTTTGGAGAGATGCTGTAGATGGTGGAGTTCCAAATGAATTAAAATCAAATTTTGGTGGAAGTGCGTGGACATTAGAAGAAACAACAGGACAATATTACCTACATCTTCATGATAAAAGACAACCAGATTTAAATTGGGAAAATGAGACTTTAAGAAAAGAAATATATAAGATGATGAATTTCTGGTTAGAGCTTGGGATAAAAGGATTCAGAATGGATGTTATAGATTTAATTGGAAAAGAGCCAGATAAACTAATAACTCAAAATGGACCTAAGCTACATGAGTATATACAAGAAATGTACAAAGAGACTTTTGGAAAATATGATGTGTTAACAGTAGGAGAAACTTGGGGAGCAACACCAGAAATAGCTAAGTTATATAGTGATCCAAATAGAAATGAACTTAGTATGGTTTTCCAATTTGAAGTTATATCATTAGATAAAAAGCAAGGTAAAAGAAAATGGGATTTAGCACCACTTGATTTTATAGCTTTTAAAGATACTTTTAGAAAATGGCAAGTAGAATTACATGAAAAAGGTTGGAATAGTTTATTTGGAAATAATCATGATTTACCAAGAATGGTTTCAAGATGGGGAAATGATAAAGAATATAGAGTAGAGTCAGCAAAAATGTTAGCAACAATGCTACATATGCAGAAAGGTACTCCTTATGTGTATCAAGGTGAAGAAATAGGAATGACAAATGTAAAGTTCCCTTCAATAAATGATTATAATGATATAGAAGGCTTAAACATGTATAAGGAAAGAATAGCACTTGGATATTCAGAAAAAGAAGTAATGGAGTCATTGTATGCAAAGGGAAGAGATAATGCAAGAACACCAATGCAGTGGGATGGTAGTGAAAATGCTGGATTCACAACGGTAAAACCTTGGCTTGGTATAAATGAAAATTATAAATATATAAATGTAGAAAAAGACAAGAGTAGTGAAGATTCGATTTTCGAGTATTACAAAAAGTTAATAAAATTAAGAAAAAAAGAAGAGATAATTAAATATGGAACTTTTGAATTATTATTAAAAGATCACAAGGAAGCCTTTGTTTATAATAGAAGTTATAATAATGAAAAGTTACTTGTAGTTTGTAATTTTTATGGGAATAATATTACTCTAAATTTAGGTGAAGAATTTGAAGGTAGAGAAGCAAAAATCTTAATTTCAAATTATAATAATAATCAGGTATTAAATTCAAAAATAAAACTTAGACCATATGAAACTATAGTCTATAAATATATTTAAAGTAGAATAATAG
>X276_Barnacle_Goose__coassemble_559_pt1 | contig 11708 bp, 11 predicted proteins | sample X276_Barnacle_Goose__metabat2_low_PE_010 | metagenome-assembled genome bin X276_Barnacle_Goose
ATTATATATACTTATTATCTCTAAAAATTTAAAATTAAAACTGGTATTTATATGAAAAAGACCTTTTGATTATCCAATCAAAAGGTCTTTTAAACTTTTTTATTCACTTCATATCATTCCTATCTATTAAATCTTATCTCTAGTATTTTATTCTTCAAGTTTTCCTCTCATAACAATTAAAACTTTCTTCTCTATTCTAGACACTTGAACCTGACTAATACCTAATAATTTTGCAACTTGAACCTGTGTTTTATCCTTAAAATATCTAAGCATTATTATTTGTCTTGATTTTGTATCTAAACTCCTTAATGCTTCTTTTAGTGCTATTCTATCTATCATCTCTGTATCTTCTACACCTTTTTCACTTAATTTATCTATTAAAAGAACTGGTGCTCCATCATCTTGATGTATAGTATCATAAAGATATGATAATCCTGTAGATGATTCTAGTGCAAATACTATATCTTCTTTAGATACTCCAGAAAAAGTTGAAATCTCTTCTATTGTAGGATCACGTCCCAAATCTTTAGTAAGCTGTTCCTTATCAAAGTGTAACTTTCTTGCTAAACTTTTTACATTTCTACTCACTTTAATAATGCCATCATCTCTTATAAATCTCTTTATTTCTCCGATAATCATCGGAACTGCATAAGTTGAAAATTTAACATTAAAGGATGGATCAAAGTTTTTTATTGCTTTTACTAATCCTATAGACCCAATTTGAAATATATCCTCATAATCATATCCCCTATTAAGAAACTTTTTACTTATAGATGATACTAAAGGAAGGTTCATCTCAATAACTCTATTTTTGGCTTCTTCATCGCCAGCCTTCGCTAGAGGAATTAGCCTTGAATTATCTTCATAATTATATTCCTCTTTTTTCATATTTCTAAATTCCATATTTTTTCACCTAATTCACTGAATTGAATTTCTTCTTCATTACAATTCTAGTTCCCTGTCCATCTTTGCTACTAACTTCTAAATTATCCATGAATGTTTCCATAACTGTAAATCCCATACCTGATCTTTCTAAATCTGGTCTGGAAGTGTATAGTGGCTCCATAGCCTGGTCTATATCTTTTATCCCTTTTCCACTATCAGAAATAATAATTGTTATTTCATTACCAGTAATACTTGCCTCTATTTTGATTATACCCTCTTTTCTATTTTCATAACCATGAATTATAGAATTTGTTACTGCTTCTGAAACAGCAGTTTTAACATCTGTAATTTCCTCTACAGTTGGGTCTAATTGAGCAGCAAATGCTGATACTGCAACTCTTGCAAATCCTTCATTTTGGGATACTGCACATAATTCAATACTTACTTTATTATCTTCCATTTCTAAACCCTCCATTAAATGCATCTTAATGCTTCATCTACACTACTATAGGAATCTATAATTTTATATAGTCCTGAAAGCTCAAAAACCTTATTTGCATTTCTACTTACATCTGCTACACAAATTTTTCCTTCTCTACCTTGCATTTTTTTAAATCTTCCTATTACAACTCCAATACCTGAACTATCCATAAAAGTAACATCTCTAAAATTTAACACAACTTTTTTTATGTTATCTCTTTCTATTCTATCGTCAATCTTAACTCTTGCTTCTTCTGCACTATGATGATCTAATTCTCCTATTAAACTAATAATTAGCTTGTCTTCACTCTTCTCAAAATTTAAATACATATATAACACTCAAAAGATTCCTCTTTACGAGTAATTCACCTCCCTCAAATTTCTTTCCTTCTTTTTCCATAATTTTAACATATTAGTTTATTACTAGTCAAATAAATTTAGAACTTTTTGTAAAAATATTTTCAATATTATGTTAATATGTGATATTAAAATTCTTTACATATTATTAATTGATTTTACTTATGATAAATAAAACACCTCAAAAGTCCCAACTTATTTCTAGGATAACCTGGAAATCACTAGGCCTATGAGGTGTTTTTCACTCCATATAATTCTCTTAATAATATTAGAATATCTAGATATTTGAAGTATTTTATATTACTTAAATTAATTATCTTCACATTTATCTTTTTTCTTATTTTCATATTTTTTAAGCTCTTCACTTATAGTCTTGAAGAATTCTTCAATAGTTTCTCCCTCTTCTAAGATCATCACCTCTATTGCATCATCAATTGTTTCCATAGTATATATATGAAATTCTCCATCCTCAATAGATTTTTCTACTTGTAAATTTAATATTATTTCATCTTGATTAGAACTTGGAACTAAAACACCTTTTCCTTTTACGTTATCTACTAGCTTACATACATTATAGAATCCCTCTATTTTTTCATTTACACCTCCAATTGGTTGTACCTCTCCAAACTGATTAAGAGATCCTGTTACTGAAATATTTTGTCTAATTGGTTTTTTACTTAATGCTGATAATATACATAACATTTCAGATACCGAGGCACTGTCGCCTTCTATTAACCCATATATTTGTTCAAAACTTAAATGAAAATCTACTGGAATATTTTCATATGGATTTAATATACTGCTTAATAAACCTTTTAAAATATTTATAGATTTCTCATGTATTTTTCCACTTAATTTACTTTCTTTTTGAATATCTATAATTCTTCCAGTACCTTTATATGCAATACATGTAACTCTCATAGGTTTTCCAAAGGAATGATATCCAGTATCTAAAACTGCAAGTGCATTTATTGATCCTACTTTTTTACCATTCAAACTTAAAAGGATTTTATTTTCCTTAAACATCTTCATATATTCTTCTTCAAGTTTTTCAGCTTCATATGCAATAGCTATTATATCCTCTTTTAATATAACGTCTCCGCCTCTTTCTTTTGTATAATTATTTGTTAATATAATTAATTTATCAATTTCCATATCATCTATATTTATTTTTTTCTTACTATTTGCTTTTCTACAAAGATACTTTAATATTTCCATTATTGCATCTTCATCTATTTCTTTAAGATTATTTTCCTTTATCCTAGCCTTAACATAATCCCTAAGATATAAAATAACCGATTCTTTAACTTCAACCACATTTGTAAATTCTGCCCTTAACGGGAATATTTTTTTAAAATCCTCATCTGCATTATAAAGTGTATCATAACTTTCATAATCTCCAATTAATATCACTTTTACTTTAATTGGTATTGGTTTAGGCTTTAATCCCCCCATAGATACCATTTCAGTATATATTCTTGAATTATCATAAGTTAACTTATTTGTCATTAATGTTTTTTTCAAATAATAATAACTGTAGGGATTACTAACTATAGAACTTATTCTAATAATTATACATCCCTCATTAGCTCTAAGAATAGATCCAGAATTAATTAATGAAATATTAGTTGTATAAACACCATTACGATTCTCGTATTCTATATTTCCCATTAAATTATTTATGCTTGGATCTTCCTCATATATAACAACAGGTTTAGAATTCATGGTATTATCAACTAAAATCTGTACAGCATGTTTATTTATTATCTCATAAATTCCAGTTTCATCATCTTCCATACTCATAGTATAGATACTTATAATTTCCTCCTCAATTGCTATAAATAATCTTTCTAAATACTCATAAGCTTCATCGTTATTGACAAATTCTAATAATGCACTATCCTTATATTCTTCCATTTCTAAAATCAAAAATTTACTATAAATACTTTTAAGTTTCTTTATATATTTAACTTCTATTTCCTTTAGTGTATCTAAAATTTTCTCTGCTCTCTTTTTTAATCCATTTGCTTTTATAGTTATGGACTCTTTCTTTTCTTTATCTAATTCTTCGTATTGCTCCTCTGTTAAGGCCTCTCCATTATTTACTGGTATAAATGAAAACCCTCTACAATTTGTCTTTACATCGAATCCTTCTATCTTTGCTAAATCCATAAGGTCATTTATATGATTAGTTCTTTTAGATTGAATTTCATCTATTAACCTATCTTTTTTTTCATTAGATGAACTGTTATAAAAATCTTCTATAACCTCAATATATTTATTTTTTAAGTTTTCTACAGTTTCTTTTAAAACTCTTCCTCTTCCATTTTCTACAAAAATAGGTTCTGGTTTTTTATCATCTTCTATTACAACATAACAAATATCCTTTGGAGCTTCTAATCCACTGTACTGCTCCTCTATATATTTAATTAAATTTTTCAATTTATCCTTTGAGAAAGAATCTATTAAATAAAGGTTAAATCCATCTTTTTCTATACCTAAAGCTCTTCCTACACCTTTATACGAAGATTTAATTTCTGGAATTACACTTTCAATTTCATTATTCTTTTCATTACATGTTATCTTAAATATTATTTCCATTGGAGTTAACTCTTTTTTCATATTAATTCCCACTTAAAAACTGCATTTATCACAATTTTTTCGAAGTAGTTCACCCTCCTCTTTTATTAATATATTATATTAATATTCATACACCTCCATCTTAGATATTGTTCCTAATATTCATATAGATCTATAAATAATTAAGCTAACTCAATAATATTTAAATAACTTTCTATTATATCATCACAATCTTCATTAGGTTTTTTTACTAAATACTGAAGTTTTAATATACTTTCACTATCACCAACTGTAAATATTACTGTTGCACCTGCAGTTAATATATTTCCAGAACAAAAAGCTGGTCCTACTGTATTTTTACTTCCTTGAATTACTACTCCGTCTAATATAAGTTGCCCACCAAATGTTTGCTGTATATCTGATAATGATTTTGATATTCTCCATGAAACATAATAGGTGTGATTTGGAAATAATTTTAAACATTCTTCAAATTCATTTATATCTGTACCATTAATAACTATTGGTATTAATTTTATAATATCTTTATCCTTTAGGAAATCATTAGAAATATTTATAAGCTGAGCATTATTCGTTGTAGGTAAACTTGGTGTTATTCCCATTGCTCCAGTTACACCAGTTATACCTTGTATCCCCTGCTCTCCTCTTCTTCCTTGTATTCCTTGTTGACCTGTTGCTCCTCTTTCTCCTGTATCACCTTTAATACCAGTAGCTCCTTTATTTCCAGTAGCTCCCGTAATTGCTGGACCTGTTTCTCCTCTTACTCCCTGTATCCCCATAGGCCCTCTAGGTCCTGTTACGCCTGTAATTGATGGTCCAGTTGGTCCTGTAATTGATAATCCAGTTTCTCCAACAATTCCTGTTGCGCCTGTTGCTCCAGTTACCCCTTGTATTCCCTGTTTTCCACTATCCCCTTTATATCCAAATGGCCCTTGTGGCCCTTGTGGTCCAGGTGGCCCTTGTATTCCAACTTCTCCCGTTGGTCCAGTTTTTCCAGTTACCCCAATTGGCCCTTGCTCTCCAATTGCACCTTCAACACCTTGTGGACCCTGACTTCCAACTGGTCCTTGTTCACCTTGTGGCCCTACTAATCCTATCGGTCCTGTTGGTCCAACAACACCTTCTCTCCCCTGTGGTCCAATTGGTCCTTGAGGCCCTACAAATCCCTGAAGTCCTATTGGACCAATTGGCCCAACTGGTCCTGGGTCACCTTGATTTCCTTGTGCACCCTCTGGCCCTTGAGGTCCAACTGGTCCCTGTATCCCAATTGGACCAGTTGCACCTATTACTCCTTGAGGTCCTTCTGGCCCAATTGGCCCTTCAACTCCTCTAGGTCCTATAGGTCCACCAGGTGTTCCTGGATCTCCTTTTGGCCCCGTTGGTCCAGTTGGTCCAATTTTACTAGTTATCCCTCTTCCTTCTGTTGATTCCATATTAAACATACCTTTTTCTAATGTTTCAATTCTTATATATGGCCCATATTCCCCTCTACTAGATGTAAATCTTATTGATTTTCTCATAGACTTGCCAACTAATGCTATTCCATAAATATCCTTAGTAAAACTATCTACTCCTTTCATAAGCTCTGTAATATCAATACTAATATACCTATCATCATTAACTACTATATTTGTAATACTATACTTAGTAACTTTAATCTCCGGTGCTAAAACCCAGGTCACTGTTTCTGAGTTATACGGTTGTAATATTTCATATATCTCTATATTAATAGGACTATCAGTATTTTGTGTAAAGTCTGAATCTACATGTAAATACAATCTAGCACGGACTATGTCTAAACAATCATATTTTTTATATATATCAAAATTTAAAAATGATATTAACAAATCAGAGTAACCATTACTTTTCAAAGTTTCCCCTAAACATAAATATGACTCATAGCTATAGTTTTTATTACTTGAATATTTTGAAACAAATGTATCGTTATATGCATCTATATTAAAAATTCCCATTTGCACCCCTCCATAGTTCATTTATATCAGTATACTTTCATAGGTTACTATTTGATATTGTTTATTAGAATTTTTATTAAACTATTTTACAACAAAAAACACCAGTGTTTTCACACCGGTGTTTTTTTAATACAATATTAATATGTTTTAATAATTTGAATTTGATTTTGTACCATTACAAATAGCTATTGATGCTGAAGCTCCTATTCTAGTTGCTCCATTTTCTATCATTGTCATAGCATCTTCATTACTTCTAATTCCACCAGATGCTTTAACTCCCATATTAGGACCAACAGTTTCTCTCATTAACTTAATATCTTCTTTTGTTGCACCACCTGTTGAAAAGCCAGTTGAAGTTTTAACAAAATCTGCTCCTACTTCTTTTGCTATATTACAAACAGTTACTTTTTCCTCATCTGTTAAAAGACAACTTTCTATTATAACTTTAGTTATTGCTTTTCCCTTTGCTGCATTTACTACTGCCGCTATATCATTTTTAACATATTCTAAATTACTTTCTTTTAATTTACCAACATTGATTACCATATCAACTTCAGTTGCACCATCTTTTATTGTTTGCTCAGTTTCAAAAACCTTAACCTCTGTAGTTGTCGCTCCTAAAGGAAATCCTATAACTGTACAAACTTTAACTTCACTACCTTCTAATATTGTAGCCGCTTTTTTAACCATTGATGGATTAACACAAACTGATGCAAACCCATACTCCATAGCTTCCTTACATAATTTTATCACTTCGGCATCTGTTGCCTCAGGCTTTAATATAGTGTGATCTATCATTTTTGCTAATTGTTCTTTATTCATAAAAAATTGCCTCCTCTTTTGATACTTATTTACTTTGTATATTATAATGTAAAACTTACCTTATTTAAAGAAAATTTTTATATATTAACAAACTTTGATAATTTTATATATTATTAGCATCTCATTATGTATCATCAATATTTTCATTAATGACTTTCAACAACAATTTCTTAAAGCAAAGTAAGCTGTTCTATTTTATTTTCCTTAAATGAAGATATTGTAACACCTATCAATCTTATTCCACTAGTAAAATCTTCATTTTCTATTATATCCTCACAGACTTTATAAAACTCTTCAAATTTATTTGTATAATAATTTAAAGTCTTACTCCTGGTATGACTTTCAAAATTAGTATTCTTATATTTAACTGTTATTGTTCTACCTTCTAAGTTCCTCATAACTAAATCATTACTTATTTGTCTGCAGAATTCCTTTAGATAAATTAATAATTCTTCTTTATCATCAGTATCTGCTTTAAGTGTTCTTTCCTTACCATAAGATTTTCTATCTCTCTCTACTATTACATCTCTTTTGTCAATTCCTCTAATCCTATCGTAAATCTCCATTCCCCATTTACCTAAATACTCAATATAAAATTCTCTTGGCATTTCATACAAGTCCTTTATAAGAAATATCCCCATATTATTTAATTTTTTTACTGACTTCGCTCCAAGACCATGTATCTTAGAAATAGGCAAAGGTAACAATATATCTGGAACCATATCCTTAGTTATTTCCATAATTCCATTTGGTTTATTCCAATCTGATGCAAGCTTTGCTAAAAACTTATTATAAGATATTCCAACTGAAATATTTAATCCAAGTTCCCTATATACTCTTCTTTTAATATAAAGAGCAGCTTCCATACCATTTTTAAACTTACTATCACTTAAATCTAAATATGCCTCATCAATTGAAATAGGCTCTAAAACTTGAGTTACATCTTGTAATATTTCGAATACTTTTAATGATACTTCCTTATATCTACTATATCTAGTAGTTAAATATATTCCATTTGGACAAAGCTTTTGAGCTATAAAAATTGGCATAGCTGAATGAATTCCATATTTTCTTGCTTCATAAGAACAAGTTGATACGACTCCCCGTTCACTTACTCCACCAACTATAACTGGCTTTCCTCGTAGCTTTGGATTATCCCTTTGCTCAACTGATGCAAAAAAGGCATCCATATCCACATGTAGAATTATTTTATCCAAAGCGCTATCAACTCCTATATTTTTATAAATAGAATAATACTATAAATTTTTACACTAATACTTCAGAAAAAAGCCCTTTATTCTTAGATTTTATAAAACAATATACTCCATGTCCTAATAGTTCATCTACATAACTTCTTTTTTCTGAAATAGTACAAAATGAAACAATTACAATAGCAATAATTGTTCTAAATCCCTTATCCATATAGTATTCATATTCATATTCCCCTTCACAAAGCATTTCTATTACTCCTTCTACCATATCTGCATATTTTCTTGGTGTTATATTCGATAACACTCCTAGCAATGGTAAAAATTGATGTGCTAATTTTATTTCTCTTTTTTCAAGCTGAAGTATGAATTCCATAGTTCTATACATATTACCTGAAGATCCATTTAATATTATTGCATTAGCTAGTCCCTGTACTCCGTTTTTAGATTTTATGTTTAATTTACCTATTTGATCAAATACAGTATCTATAAATTCATCTATAGTTTCTACTTTAACATCATTTAAAGCCCAAAGAGCACAAACCAGATAATCATCTTCTTTAGTTATATTATGATATTTCTCTTTTAATAAATAAAAAACTTCCTTTGTTTTTTTTATCACTTCAATCCTATTCTTATTCCTTCCATTCTTAACTATTGTAAATGCAGTCAGTGCCAAATGATCACATTCATTAAAGCCTTCTTCAACTAATAAATCCATTGTTTCATATATATCATTAATTATTTCTTTTTCATCTACATTATCAATTGCTATTAATAAGGATAATATATACAACATATCTCCTCTAAATGGCGATGTTCTTTTTGATGTAGCTTTAATATATTTTCTTATTTCTTTTATTCGTTTTACAGGAATTTCTCTCTCATAATGTGCATAAACCAATGATGCATAATGATTTAATAAATCTCCATCATTTCTTAAAACTTCTCTTGCATCCCTATAGTTTCTTATTGTTAATTCAATTCTCTCTCCGAGAAAATTTTCCATAACCTTCCCTCGCTTTTACTTTTTAGCATATTACTTTATTCTTATACATTATACTATAATAATTGTGTCAATTTCATAACAAATTTTAACCAATTAATAAATAAAAACTGTCAAGAGAAATCTCCTAACAGTTTTTATCTTTTTATAGCTTTACAATTATAACTATACAGCTATTACCACAAGAAAAGTAATAGTAACCATTCCCATCCAAATCCGCCGCCAAACCCTCCGCAGCCATTATTGCAACAATCATTACATCTTTCACTACAACGAGGTAATCTACAACTTCCTCTTTTATTAAAAATAAAAGTTATTTTTAAATTTCCCTCTTTGTCACAAATAAACATTTCAGGACATTTGCATAAAATTTCCGATGTATATGGATTACTTGAAGTCATAACTACAGCAAAATGTTCTATATCAGAACATTCACACTCTTTTACTGGTATTAAATGTGAAAAAGTTATAGGTCCATCACTTTCACATCCACAAGGACTTATAATTTTACAACCACATCTAACAATAATATTAATAATAATAGTATTATTACAATCAGTCAGACATGTTGGAAAGGTATTTCTTACTCTCTCTGCTTCTTCACGGCAATTAGTTGTAAAAATCATATTATACTTAGCCGTTGTACATTCGCAAGAAGCAACATTTTCTAAACAAACATTCATAGTTTTGCCTCCTATTTTATCTTAAAGTTTAGTTTGTATACTTCATACTATGCTAATATGATTTTTATGATATCTAATTATATATATTTATGTAATTACTATTAAACTATATCTAAAATCTAAATCATTCTTACATAAAATCCGTTGTTATATGTCTCTTTATCATATTTAATTTCTATATCACTACATAATCTTTTATCTTCTTGTGAAATCACAAATTTAATCCCATTAATTATAACTTCTATATCTTCTTCATCTTTAAAGCTTGGATAAATATCATAAGCTGGTTTTCCACAACCATTTCCTACAACAGTAACTCTTATATACTCTTCACTACTATTTCTAATTAACTCTGACAGTCCAAGTTTTGTTCTTTCATCAAATGTTATATTTATTCCCATTATAAAACCTCTTTTCAAATAAATTAGATTAAGATAAATAACATTTACCTTAATCCCAATTATACTAAAAATAGCTATAAGAAAATAGGTTCTTATTTATAAAGTAAAAGTTATCATATTTTCACGACTAGTGAGACAATCTCTTAATTAAAACATTTTCTATACTTATAAAGTATGTTATAATATTACTTGTTATTATATATAGTTCTAGTTTTTATTTTATAAAAAAAGGAGTTTTTTAATATGGGTTTAAAAGATAAAATGACTAAGCATTTTAGCGATGCATATATACAAAAATATGGAGATAGAATGACTAGCACTAGCGGTACAGTTCTTTCTGTTAAGGTTGAAGAAAAAAGTTTCCTTGGACTTATAAAATCAATTAGTGTTTTATTAGTTATAAAACCTGAGCAAGGAAAACAAATAATTAAATCTGAATATAAAAAGAAAAGATGGTTTAAAAAACCAGAATTTATTGACATTAAACAAGGTCACAAATTAATCGTTATGGGTCTTAAAGGGGAAAAAGGTAAAAAAAATAGTGAAGTTATAGCTATCTCAAACATAGCAAACTTAACAACTAGAAAAGATCTTCAACCATTTGATCATGAGCAACTAAAAAAAGCTAGAAAACAAGCAACAAAAATGAAAGCTAGATAATTATTAAATAATTTATAGTTTTGAAAAACAATTACAGATTGTTTTCTTAAATTATGTATATCCTTTTTATTGATTTATAATTAATTTTTATAAGAAAATGACTATTCTATATAAGTAGTATATAGAATAGTCATTTCCTTTTATGTGCTTTAATTATATTAATTCATAGTATTTTGATAAACAGTAACTTATAGAACCATATTTAATCTTATTTTATTGGAATTTAAATAATTCCATTCCATTAATAGCTCTTTCTACTAATTCATCTATAGGTAATACTGATTCTGATTTTCTCATTAACTCAAGTTTCGGTTTTATTTTTGGATGTTTTGGAACAAATATTGTACAACAGTCTTCATATGGTAAAATTGATGTTTCATAAGTTCCAATTTCTCTTGCAATATTCATAATATCTTCTTTATCCATTGCAATTAATGGTCTGAACACTGGTCTATCAGCACAATCGTTACTTACGATTAATCCTTCCATTGTTTGACTCGCAACTTGTCCTATGCTTTCTCCAGAACAAACTGATTGTATTCCATATTTTTCAGAAATTCCACAAGCTACTCTCATCATGAATCTTCTCATTATAATTGTAAGTTCATCTTCTCTACATTTATCCATAATAGCCA
>X276_Barnacle_Goose__coassemble_564_pt1 | contig 11629 bp, 10 predicted proteins | sample X276_Barnacle_Goose__metabat2_low_PE_010 | metagenome-assembled genome bin X276_Barnacle_Goose
ATGTTATTTATATTATTAATAAAGAAATTAGAGTATTTAAAGAAAAATAATATACCCAAATTAAAAGTTAAGGATAGTAATAATAAATTTCTACATAAAATTTTATTTCTCCTATTATTATCTATTATTATAGATATTGAATAATCCACAATAATAGATGATATCATTATTGGAAAATACTTTGGTTCTCCCCAGGAGTAAAAAAATAGACTTAATAACAAAAGTATTAAATTTTTATACTTTCTAGGTGTTATAAAGTATGATATAAGAGCTATTGGTAAAAATTTAAATATAAATAAAAGACTACTAAAGACCATGATATTCTCCTATTCTAATAATTATTTATTTTGTCATTATATTTAAAAGTGGATTCTTAATAATTATGAATCCACTTTTATTTCAATAAATAGGTAAGTTATTTTTATCCTATGAGAATATATTAGCTTAAGAATTTTTATATTCTTCAATTTTTAGAGCTATTTCATTTAAATATTCCCATCTCTCATATTTAAGTTCAAGAGCCTCTTCTAACTCCTCTTTTTCTTTAACTAATTCATTTAACAATCCATAATTAGAAGCATTTTTATTAATTTTTTTCTCAATATCCTCTATATCAGATTCTATTTTTGCAATATCATCATCTATAGTTTCATATTCCTTTTGTTCTTTAAATGTAAATTTAGGTTTATCTTCACGTTTTTTAGGTCTAATTTCTTTTAATTCATCTTTATTATTAGCAGTTAGGGTATCTTCTTTTTCTTTAAATTTTTCTAATTCTTTTAATATTAAGAAGTCACTATAATTACCTGGATAGTTTTTTATTTTTCCATTTCCCTCATAAGAGAATATCTTATTACAAATTCTATCTAAGAAATATCTATCATGAGAAACAACTATTACAACTCCCATAAAATCATCTAAAAAGTCTTCGAGAGTCTTTAAAGTTTCAATATCTAAGTCGTTAGTAGGTTCATCTAGAACTAAGACATTCGGTGCTTCCATCAAAATTCTTAACAAATGAAGTCTTCGTCTCTCCCCGCCTGATAATTTTGATACTGGTGTATATTGCATAGTACCATCAAACATAAATCTCTCTGCTAGTTGAGATGCTGTTATTTGAGTACCATCTTCAGTTGGGATATTTTCCCCACCTTCTTTTATATAATCAATAGCTCGTATTGAACCATCCATTTCCTTATCATCCTGAGTAAATACTCCTATTTTAACTGTATCTCCAATTTCTATAGTTCCTGAGTCCGGCTTTAGAGCACCCATGATAATGTTTATTAGAGTTGTTTTACCCATACCATTATCCCCTACTATACCAACTCTATCATCTCTTAAAAATATGTAGTTAAATTCTGATATAAGCTTTCTATCATCAAAAGATTTTGATATGCTATTAAGCTCTATTATCTTTTTACCAAGTCTTCTACCAATGAAAGGCATCTCTATATCACCTCTCACCTCTAAATGTTCTTCACTTGATAACTCATCATATCTTTGCAGTCTTGCTTTTTGTTTAGTAGTTCTTGCTTTTGCACCTTTTCTAACCCAAGCTAATTCTTTAATAAGTAGTTTTTGCCTCTTCTGTTCCATAACTGATTCAAGTGATAATCTCTCTGCCTTTTTCTCAAGAAAATCACTATAATTTCCTTCATATGAGAATAACTTTCCACGATCGAGTTCAATTATTCTATTAGCTACTCTATCTAAGAAGTATCTATCATGTGTAATCATAAGTAGAGCACCTTTCCTAGCGTTTATATATTCCTCAAGCCATTCTATAGATTTTGCATCTAAATGATTTGTAGGCTCGTCTAAGACTAGTAATTCGCAAGGTGTTATTAGTGATGATGCTAAAAACACTCTTTTCTTTTGTCCACCAGATAATGTTCCCATTTTAGCTGAGTAATCTTTTATTCCAAGTTTATTAAGTATTGATTTAGCATCACTTTCTAAATCCCAAAGATTCATAGAATCAATTTCACTTTGAAGTGATATTAACTTATTATTCTTTTCGTCATTACCATTACCGTTGTTTATATCATCAAGTAGAGTTTCATACTCCATTAGTAGTTTCATTTCAGGAGTATCCCCTCTGAATATTTGTTCTAAAACTGTAGAGTTTTTATTAAAATCCGGGTTTTGAGATAAATATTCTATTCTTATATTTTTTCCTTTTGTAACTATACCATCAAAGAACTCATCTCTCCCAGTAACTATTTTTAACAAAGTTGACTTACCAGCGCCATTTATTCCAATTAGCCCAATTTTCTCTCCAGAGTTTATGCCAAGAGATACATTGTCTAATAATACCTTTTCGCTATAACTTTTACTTATATTATCTAATGTAATTAAATTCATATTTTTCTCCCTTATGTAACAATATTATATTAACTTATAGTGCTATTTTATCACTATCATAGAAATTTTAGAATACTGTTTTACTTATTTATTAATTAAACTTAAAAGGAGAGGCGTAAAAACCTCTCCTTAACTTATAAAACTATTTAATTTTTAATTAAATTTAATCTATCGCCATATTTATTTTTTACTAGTAAAGCTAATGGAACACCTATTATTGAAACAATTATAAATTCACTAATAGCTATTTGAGGCATAATTACAAGGAATGGGACTGCTGAAACTTTACTAAGCATCCATCCAATAATTATTCCATTAAATATTACAGGCCATATAGATGCTATTGCAAGACTGAATTTATTTGTCTTTAGATATTTAGCTGTTAAGCTTATAGCTACTACACTTATAAAAGTTGCAAAGCTTCCCAATACAATATCTAAAGGACCATTTCCTCCAAATATATTTGCAATTAAACAACCAAGAGTTAAGCCTCCGATATAAATTGGATTAAAAAATGCTAATAAAACCATAACTTCTGAAATTCTAAATTGAATTATTCCATAAGATATTGGTGCTAGAGCTACAGTTAGAACTGTATAAATTGCTGCAATTACCGCTGTTTTTACTAATTTGTTTGAAATATTTTTGTCCATTTAATCACTCCTAAATATTAATAATTACAATAAATAATTAGCAACTTAAATTTGAACTTATACTGCCACTAAAAGTATCTAATATTAAAGCTAATGGTTAAAGTCATTATAATTTTTACTTATATTAAAAAGAGATTATACAAATAAAGCATAATCCCTCTAAAAAAAGTCAAACCTAGAATAATAGAGATGAATATAAAAAGGAAGACTCTAATATAGAATCCTCCCTAAGTAAAATCATATCTATAAAAATAAATAATAATCTTTTCACCTAGTTTTATTTTGCGACAGGAGGGTTACGAACTGTCGATTATTCATTTGTAATTACTATAATACACTGCTAAAGATCTAAAATCAAGGTTTTAATCTAAAAATATTTTTACCTTTATTTTATCAAATCCTCTTAAAATCTACTAAATAGATTAGCAATATATACTACTCTTCATTACTATATTTCTTAATAAGATTATCTTTTAAAGTCCAAAGTTCTTTAGATAAATCTACATAGAAAGTATGAGGATTTTCAAATCTTCTAACTTCTTCCCATAGAGTATCAACTTGGTTTAAACAATAAGTTCTTATATCTTTTAATTCAGGAGACTTATAAACAAGTTTTCCATTTTTAAATATAGGGACTTGTAACTCTTTAACATAGAAATTTTTAAGTTTTTTCTTCTTCCATACATGTATAGGATCAAAGATAGTATATGGTTTAGTTGTATCTATAACTTCATGTGCTAAAGTAATAACATCACAAATAGCTTTGTGTGTATCTTTATCAAAGAATCTATATACTTTTTTATGACCTGGATTACTTACCTTTTCAGCATTCTCTGAAAGTTTTATTCTAGCTTCTGGTTGATTATTTTCATTCTCTACAGCAACTAGTTTATATACTCCGCCAAACACTGGCTCTGCTTTTGAGGTTACAAGCCTTTCTCCTACTCCAAAAAGATCTATTTTTGCACCTTGATTAAATAAAGAAGTAATTGTATATTCATCAAGTGAGTTAGATGCTACTATTTTACAGTCAGTTAGACCAGCTTCATCTAACATTTTTCTAGCCTTTATTGATAAATAAGCCATATCTCCACTATCTAGTCTAATCCCCTTTAGTCTATAACCTCTTGGTTCTAAAACTTCCTTAGCTACTTTTATAGCATTTGGAACTCCTGATTCAAGAACAGAATAAGTATCCACTAAAAATGTACTTGAATCTGGATAGCACTCTGCATAAGTTTTAAATGCAGTATACTCATCTTCAAATAGTTGAACCCAACTATGAGCCATTGTGCCAGACACGGGGATGCCAAATACTTCACCTGCTAAAGTTGTAGCTGTTGCAACTGCGCCACCAATATAAGCTGCCCTAGCACCATATATAGCCCCATCATACCCTTGTGAACGTCTTGCTCCAAACTCCATAACGCCTCTTCCATTTGCAGCACGAACAATTCTATTAGACTTTGTTGCTATTAAACTTTGATGATTTAAAGTTAATAAAATCATTGTCTCTACAAGTTGTGCTTCTATTACAGGTGCTTTTACAGTTAAAATAGGTTCATTCGGGAATATTGGTGTACCTTCCTCAAATGAATATATATCCCCTGTAAATTTAAAGTTTGCTAGATATTCTAAGAACTCTTCACTTAAGGAATTCTTTGATCTTAAATAAGCTATATCCTCTTCATCAAAACTTAGCCCTTCTATATACTCTATTACTTGCTCAAGACCTGCCATAATAGCAAATCCACCTTTTTCAGGAACTTTTCTAAAAAAAACATCAAAGTAAACCACTTTATCTTTAAGTCCATTTTTCAAATATCCATTACTCATTGTTAATTCATAAAAATCCATTAACATAGACATATTTCTTACATTTTTTAAATCTATCTTACTCATATTTTCCCTCCGCAACTATTGTGCAATATTAATATTTTTTATTTTTAAAAAATCGTTTAATTTTGATAAACCATTTATTTCACTATGTATGTTATTAGTAATATCTTTATAATTAATATCTTTATATTCGTAGGATTTCCCCTTAATATGAACTATTAAATATGTTTCTTTAGTTTCTACAATGTGAATTAAAGAAAAACTAATTATTTTTTCAAATCTATAATTATTGGGTTTAACTCTAAATACAAGAACTAATTCCTTTTCCTCTAGTTCCATTCTATTTCTATAAACTTTTCTTCTAGTTTCTATTAGTTTCCCATTTAATGAACTAAATCTATTATCGTTTCTTAATTTTTCGTAAAACTCATAAAAATAGTAATTCATAGCAACACTCCTCTTCAAATTATCGTTATGATAATTAGTTTTTTTATTACGAATACATATTACACTCGTAATACAGTACTATATTAATTTCCTATATTTCACTATACTATAATTGATTTTACGACCTTTATACCATTCGACTTCATTTTATATAAACTAATCATGTTCATAAGATCTCCATTATGTGTACCAAAATCAAAAGTTTCAACAGTATTAATTGGAACTATAATGTTAATATCTTTATCTACTTCATTAAAATAAGTAGATAGTGAAATAGCAAATGTTTCAACACAAATATCTGTACACAATCCTGTAACTATAAAATTCTTTATAGTTTTATTTGCATTTAACCATTCTTTAAACTCACTTGCATGGAATCCATTTATTGAGTTTTTCTTAATTATTGTTGCAGTACTATCTTTTGAGTATTCTATTAATTCATCAATTATTTCTTCTTCCATACTATCTTTTATGCAGTGCACTGGGTAAGATTTAAACTCTATAGAACTCTCATTGTGACTATCTACAAAAAATACCTTTTTATTTTCTTTCATTATTAAATTAAGATTTATTATTGGATCTATTACCTTAATAGAACGATCAGTTGATAGAGGTCCTATATTACAGAATCCCTTAACCATATCTACAACAATTAGAGCGGTATCACCTTCTAGTGTATTAAGGCTTAACTCACAAATTTGATTTAGTTCATCTTTTATATTATTAATAGCTTCTAACATATAAAAACCCCCTATATATTTGTAAATCCTTTTAATATTAGCTTTTTATTTAATCTATACAGCTTTGAAGGTCTATAACTGCCTTCCCTTTTACTATAAGATGTTTCTTCAACTATTTTAGATATCCATCTTCTGAAATTAGATTTTGTAAGCTCACGACCAAGTAATAATTCATATACTTGTTGTAATTCTGTTAAGGTAAATGTCTCTGATAATAGGTTAAATGCTATTGTTGTATATTGTACCTTATTGCCTAATCTTTCTAATGCATAACCTAATATTTCTATATGATCAAAAGCGAGTTTAGAGTTTGATTCTTCATTAAGCTCAAACTTATAGGTTGCTTTATTATTAAATCCTATAAAATTGTTAATTTCTATAATGTTATACATAATATCTATATTTTTTTCAGTATTTATTAAAGATAAAATATATTCTCTAATAATATCACCATTGCCATTTTTATACTCTCTAATTAGCTCCTTATTGATAGAAAACCAAGCTAATTCATTTGTATCATCACAAGCCTTTTCTTTTAGACCTTCTTTATTAACTAATGCCATATAAGAAGTCGATACTACTCTCATTCTCGGATCACGATTAACATTACCCCATGTATAGAGCTGCTCCATATATATATTATCTATATTAGTCTCTTCTTTAAGCTTTCTATAAGCTGCATCATCTATACTTTCGTCAATATTAACAAATCCCCCAGGTATCCCCCAGTCGCCTAAAAATGGATGATTATTTCTTTTGATTAAGATTATTTTAAGTTTTTTTTCAGACAATCTTTTAATATCATCACTTCTAATTTCATCTAATGTAAATAAAAGCATGTCTACAGTAACCCCGGTGTTTTTATATTCAGATGAATTATACCTAGATAAAAATTCTATTTCAGTTAAACCATCAACATTTTTAATATCCATAATAAATTTACCGCCTCACTTATTATCAAATTGATAATATCTATCTATACTATATTCCTATTTAACTAAAAGGTCAACGTTTATATAATATAAATGATTATACAGAAGAGGCTTAAGCTATATTATTAACTTAAACCTCTTCTGTATTATAAAATTAATTATTTTATCAATCTAATATAAGATGTTCTAATATACTTTGAATTCTCTTAATTTCACTTTTCTTGTTTAGCCACCAATCACGACTCCAGATCCTAACTACATTAACCTCATGATCTTCTAAATACTTACGTCTGTAAATATCAATTTTTCTAACATTATAATCAGCATTATATATAATATCATCACATTCTAGTGCTAATATAGGCTTATTATAATTATCATCATAAAACATTAAATTAACATCATACCCAGAAATAATAACATTTAATTTAATTTTATATCCTAGTTTTGAAAAAGATTCAAAGAGTTCTTTTTGTAAATAACTCTTAAAGTTAATTTCCTCTTCAAATGAATAGTTTAAATCACTATAGTCATATTGTAACTTAGCAGTAGGATACTTATTTAGATAAGAATCAAGTAAAGAATTATTTTCTTCAGTTTCGCTATAATCATCTATAACTATATGCTTATTATCTGTATATAGATTAGAGGTAATATCCATTTTATCAATATTACCTTCATCATAAAAGATAACAATATCAAACAAACCTTTTATATTAGGTAATATATTAACATTACTATAATTTAATATAAAACAAGGATAGATATCAAACATTATAGATTTAAATAAGGTTAAAAAGTCATGGATATCTAAATTAGATTTATTAGTATTTAGATAGTCAACTATATTAGGTGAATTTATAGTATTCTTCATTAGATAATCTGAAATTTTATTATTCCAAATATATCTTATACCTGATGGGACAAAAGAAATTTTAGTATTAATAGATAACTGAATATCTTTTAATATAATTTCGAAATTCTTATAATAGTGAAGAATTTCACTTTCTCTAGTTTCTATTTCTTCTATACTATGAAGCAAATATAAGGTAGGTATAGCACTTAATAAATTCCTCATTTCCTCTTTTTTCTCAATATTATTATAACAATAATTTAATATATCCCTTTCGGTAGTATTAAAACTTGCTACATCTTCAGTTATCCCCCAAAAGCTTTCATATATACTTAATGCATTGCTCAAAGTTTTAAAATAATCTGTTATATTATCATTTATTAAAAGTGTTTTAATAAAGTTAATATACTCCTCTTCAGTTACTATATCTTTAATAAAGTCGAAAGCTTTAATAAAGATATTTAAATTTTCTAGGTTATCAAGAAACTCCAAATAAATTTTTTCTTCTATACTATCTAATAAAGTTTTTCTTATTTCAGATGATTTAATTATAGATTTACGTTTTATCCAATAGATAGGATTCCATTTTTTAAAAATATAATCATCATCAAAAATATAAGAATTATATTTTAAATTTACAGTCTTAGCTAAAGTTTTAATATCATCAAATGTTATTTTATTATTAATTAAATATGATGAAATAAAATCTTCAGTGTATTCCGAATTATATAATGGTAGTTCAAAGGACATAGGATTGTTTAAAAGTGAATTAATTCTATATAATGAATTTGTTATAGTGTTTTTCGGAATATTATTATTAAATTTAGAAAATAGCTTATTGTTTTTAAAACGTCTGTATTTAACATATTTATTTATATCTTTCTCATTAAGTAATGTTTCAATAGAGTTCAGTAGCTCATCATATTTATAATTAACAAACGGCTTTTTTATTATATACATTTTGTAATATCTATATATATCATCTGAAATTCTAAGTTTACTTCCTGTTATTTTATACATATCAATTAAATTTAAACCTGTATATCTAATTGTATAAAATAGTTCATTTATTTTATTTAACATTTCAATTTTCTTATCTATATCTCTTGATAAAACCTTAATTTTGCTTAATGTTGTTTTACCAGTGTTTTTAGGGATATTATCTAATAATTCTGATGTGTTTTTATAAAAAACATCTAAGTCCATAGAGTTATTAGATAATAAAAATATATTCTCATTTATATAATTTAGTCTTTGATTTATATCCCGAAGTGCATCAGAATTTTTAGATATAAGTAGTACACGCTTCCCATTATATAAACTATTTGAAATTATATTAACAACAGTTTCTTTTTTACCACTTTTTTTATAACCTCTTATTATTAAATTGCTATCTTCACCAGCTAGTCTTACAGCTTCTTCTTGTGTATAATCTAATGCAGAGATAAGACAAAAAGACTTTTCTTTACCCTCTAGATACTCCATAAATATATGCTGCTAAGATGCAGTTCCCCCTTTATATTCTATTTACCATTTATTTCTTTTTCAAAATTATATATTTCTCCTTTTTCTTCTTTAGTAAGTTCTATTTCAAGTTGACCTCTTTCCTGTTTTGTCCTTTTTTCAATTAGTTTTTTATAACGTTCAAATCTAGTATCACCAAGTTTTTTTCTTATAGTTTCACCCCTCATTACAGAAAGTGTCACTCGCTCCTCTGCAGTTAAATTTTCTCCACTCTCTAACTTGACTCTTAATGAATTTAAGATTTCTCTTTCTGATTCATTTAAAAAACTCTCATTTTCTTTAGTCCAAAATCTTTCTATTTTTTCTTTATCTATAGGTTTTTCTATATTATTTCTATTAGTATAATGATTTAGATTATTATAGCTATATTCATCTAATATATTTGCACTAGAAGTAATAGTAAATATATTATTAAAACCGATTCCTGCTATTATTGATAAAGCTATTATATTTTTTTTCATTTGTTACCTCCATAAATATATTTTCATTTAATAGTATGTGAATAATATATTAAATTAATCATAGTAGTTTCTATTTATTTAAATATATATACCTATAGGAACTATTGCTAAATACTTTTCAGTAATCCTTAGCTCTGGCATAGTAGGTAAAATTATACCTTCCTCTTCTAATAGATCCAGAAATGGTTTAATAGATGTCATTAATTTTTCGTAATATTCAGATTGAGAAGTTTTTCTTAGTAAACTTATTTGATCTCCATCAGCACAAGTTTTCATGACTTTACCAACTATTTTACATGGGCAATTTACTTTATCAAAAATTGATGCATTTTCATTTAAGAAAAATTTTGTATTTACAGTTATTATTAATGTAGCAGTATTACATTTTATAATTAAATCTTGGGTATTATTCTTAGTTAATAACTCCAATAAATGACTTAACATATTTAAAATCCTAGTATAATTTAATTTTCCCAAATCTTTATCACTCAATAGATTATTAAGATATTCTGTTCCATAACAGTTTAGAATATTAATTAACACATCTAAGTAATAAACTATTGAAGTAGTTGTAATATTTCCCCTTAGTTCAATATACTCACCTTCTGTCATCTGGCTATTACATACTATACTTTCATTAATTTCTCGCATCATTTTCTTTTCATATAAACCACTCATTAATTTACTACTAACACCAAAGCTCGTATAGATTTGTTTTACTTCATCTTCTCTTCTTATAAATTGACTTGTTTCAAAAGATTTATCATTCTCGGTGCTGTTTTGATAAGTACCTACCTCACTAGAAGTTTTTCCTTTATATCCTTCTCTAATATCTTTAGAAAATCTATCTTCTTCAAAAAACTGCTCTCTATTTTCATCATGAACCTTACCAGACATAGATCTATCATTAACTTCCCTATGTGTTCTTATATCGATATAGCCATTGAAAAATACAGATGATAAGTTTCTAATCAAAGCTTCATCTAAATAAATTAATAGATCCAATCTATTGCTCATCTATTACCTCCTTAATTTATAATATTAAATATAGGTGCTATATTTAATATATTTAGAATGTAATATAGAATATACCTAATTACTACATAAAATAAAAACAAGCTAATAAATATATTAATTAGCTTGTTTAACGTTTACATAAAGTGTGTATTTTACTATACCCTATAGGTAGTATATGCAATCTCTTCAATTCTAATTATTAACTTTTTAAATATCCCATCTCTGAATGCTTTAGATATTATGCCTTTACTGAACTTATCTGTTCTTATAATACTAGTACATATTCTCTTAATACAATCTAAATCTGCACTTTCAATGACAGAAATATCATCGAAGCATTGAAGATATTCTGAATAACCTTCATAACTTAAGTCTTTAAATGGATATACAAATTCATTTTTGTATAATACGTCTATAAAGTCATGTTCGATTGAGCGGTCATCATTACATATTTTATTTTTGAAGCTTAAAATTTCATCATATCCTTTTTTAGCAATTCTTCTCTTCACTTTATCCACACTCCTTATATAAATTAACTATATAATTATATTATAACATAATTATCAGAATAATCACTCTTATTATAAATTATTTATTTAATAGGCTCCGTTTTATTTACTAAAAACAAAAAGTATTAGGATATTTACTTTGGATTGTTTCAGGGTTTTTGTTATATGTGATATTCAGATAATTTATTTGGATATAAAGATTAACTTAAGCTTCTTTATTTAATATAGTAGTCTCCTAATTCTATAATATTGAAAGAATTGTTGATAAATGTCTATTTCTATAATTC
>X276_Barnacle_Goose__coassemble_567_pt1 | contig 11559 bp, 8 predicted proteins | sample X276_Barnacle_Goose__metabat2_low_PE_010 | metagenome-assembled genome bin X276_Barnacle_Goose
TATAGTCGAAAAAGGAATTAAGTACTCTGACCTTTCTAATGGATTATTTGATATTACTATCGGTCCTTTAGTAAAATTATGGAGTATTGGTTTACCAGAAGCAAGGGTACCATCTCAGGAAGAAATACAAGAGGTACTTGGCTACATAAATTATAAAGATATTGAACTTAATGAAAGTGATAATTCTATTTTCCTTAAAAAGCCTAATATGATTATAGATTTAGGTGGTATAGCTAAAGGTTATACTGCAGATGAAGTTTCAAAAGTATTAACTGAAAATAATGTTGATAGTGCTATTATTGATTTAGGTGGTAATGTCTATACACATGGTACTAAAATTAATGGCGATAATTGGAATGTAGGTATTCAAAATCCAGATTCTAGTCGTGGTGATATTTTAGGAAGTATTAAAGTTAATAACAAATCTATAGTTACATCTGGAACTTATGAAAGATTTATAGAAAAAGATGGTGTTAAATATCATCATATACTTGATCCTAAAACTGGATATCCATATTCTAATAATATCTCTGGAATTTCAATAATAAGTGATAAATCTATTGATGGAGATGCACTTTCAACTTCTGTTTTTGCTATGGGTGTTGAAAAAGGGTTAGAATTTGTAGAGTCTCAGCCGGACGTAGATGCTATTTTTGTAACTAATGATAAAAAAATCTATTTAAGTTCAGGAATGAAAGATTTGTTCAAGCTAACAAATACTGAATTTACAATAGCTAATTAATTTCAATTAAAAAAGTCTTTTACTTACGTAAAAGACTTTTCTGTTAGATTTTTTTCAGATAATTTAAAATCTACCTTTTTTAAGATAGTGTACAGTTTTATTTTGATTTATTTGATTAACATTCAGAATTGCAACTTGGTTTGCAACCTGAGTTATCACCATGACCACTTTCGCTTTGACGACTAATACATTTCCCCTTAAAGCAATCTGGTTGTAGTGGAGCGTATCTAATTACTATATTATCTTTATATATTTTTAACATATATTTTGTATTTGGGCATAAAGGTCCAAGTAAGAATTGTCCATTATTATCTGTGAATGTGTGTGTTAATGGATAAGGATATTTTAACCCTTCTACAACTTGTAATAATTTAACTACTGCATCTACTACTGGGTTTCCACATGAATCTAAAACTGTACCAAAAATTACTGATCTCTTTTCCTCTGGTAATCTTATTACCGCTTCAATTTGTTCGTTACATCCTGTTTTTATACCGCATGACGCTATTCTTCCGCTCATTATCTTTCCCTCCTAAGTTTCTGTATAATATAAAATATGCTAAACTTCTCAGAGTGTGAATTGTTACCAAAAATATTTATGAGCTTTTTATAGGTTGCTTGTAATTACCATACTTATTATAAAATCTAAAGATTTTATAATTTCAGAAAAATCTTCTTCATAATTAATTATCAATAACTAACTAATTTAAAATAGACATAGTAACTAAGTCACCATGCCTATCTATCTAAATCTATCTAATTTAAACTAATAAATTTTTATATAGTACTTATTTAACTATAAAATATTTATTTTCCTATTTATTGTTGATCTGATAAAACTATTTCTACTTTCTTTTCTTTTTTATCTCTTAATATTTCCATCTCAACAATATCTCCAATCTCTTTTGTATCTTTTATAGCTTTTAGTTCCTCAAATGTTTTAACTCTTTTTCCATCAAATTTTGTAATTAAATCTCCAGATTTTAATCCTGCTTTTTCTGCTGATGAAAACTCAGAAACACTTACTATATATAATCCTTCTTCTAAATCATATTGTTTTGCTGCTGCTTCATTTATTTCTCTTATAGTAATTCCTAACTGTATTATTGGTTTTGATAAGACATCTATTTTTCCTTTTACTTCATTAATAGGAATTGCAAATCCAATCCCTTCTACCTCACCAGATAATTTCATTGTATTGATTCCAACTACTTGCCCTCTAGTATTTACTAATGGTCCACCACTATTACCTGGATTTATTGGTGTATCTGTTTGAATTAAATTTAATTTAACCCCATCACTTGTCTCTACTGTTCTATTTACAGCACTAACAATCCCTTTAGTCACTGTTTGAGAGAACTCCTTAGATAATGGTGTTCCAATTGCTATAAGTTCTTCACCTGGATTAAGAGCTTCTGAATCACCAAGTTCAACTACTGCTGGTACCTCTATATCCTCTATTATTTTTAACATTGCTACATCTTGATTCTGATCATAATTTACAATTTTAGCTTTTACTTCTTTCTTATCACTTAATGTTACTGTAACTTCAGAAGCACCTTCAATAACGTGATAATTTGTTAAAATATAACCTTCTTCATTTATTATAAATCCTGACCCTATACCTTCAACTTCTTGAGTTGGTAAAAATCCACCATATTCTTTAATACTTTTATTTGATACCACTACAACCGCTGGAGCCACTTTGCTAAACGCTTCTGTAGTTGTAAGTCCTGTACTATCCGCTTCAAAATTTGCTGGTCCACTATTTACATTATTTTGTGAAATAGTATTTTTGAATAATAAATAAGTAGCAGAGCTACTTATTATACCAGTTAATAAAGTACATACTATTATAAGTATAGCAATTTTAAATCCATTACCTTTTTTTGATTTCTTCTTCATCCTTTTTAATTTTCTATCATCATTAAAGTTATTAACTTCCACATTAGTATTTATCTCTTCATAATTTTCTATAGTATTCTCATAGTTCTTATCTAATCCCTCCTCTTCTAAATATCTATTTTCATCTTCTTCGCCATCTATATGTTGAAAATTATCAACATCATATACTTCTTTATTATCATCCATTCCTACATCCTCCTCATAGTTTTCTATATTTATAATATACCCCTTTTTTGTGACAATTATATGGCACATCTAATATAATTTAATTCTATAAGTAAAGTTTTAAAACATAAATGGACTCCCTAGGTAAAATACCCAAAGAGTCCCTTTATACTAAAAAAACACTAATTTTTTTCTATTTAATCTAGTTTATCTTATTTCTTCTTTCAATATCATTAGCTTCTTTTATAACATGCCTAATTCCTACAAGCACAGCCTCTTCATCTTCTAAAGATACAAAGTTGCTTGTACTACTAGTTTTATAAACTTTAGTTAAATTTTCATCTCCTAAATTTTTCAGTTGTTCTTGTCCATCTTTTGCTATTATATAATATGGTTTTCCAGAGAATATTCCGGCATCTTGACTATTACTTTTTCCATTCATAAGTACATTAAGTTCATTATATACAGCACTTGTATAATTAGATTTTGTTCTTTGAATTTTAAATTCATCTAGTGCGCTTTCTTTAATATTTTCCTCAAATCCATTTAATTTTACATCCATATTAAAAAAATCTAATAATGATGTTAATCCTATATGTGATCCTATATTTTCTACTTTTCTTCTAATTTTATGTATCATATTCGATTTGACATACTCTTCTGTCTTAATCTCTTCTTCTACGATTGGATTTATTAAAACTACTCCCGCAACTGTATCAGGAAAGGCTTTTGCAAAGCTAGTTAAAACTAGACTTCCATATTCCTCTCCAACTAAAATATAAGGTTCAGGAGCTCCAGCTTTTCTCAGCAATATTTTTAATTCCTCAGCCTGTTCTTCTGGAGTTAATTCACTACCAGAATCACTATATCCATAACCTCTCCTGTTATACACGAATGTATTAACATTATCAACTGATTTATTAAGTTCCTTAGTTATATTTTCCCATTGATTTAGATTTGCACCTAAATTCCCATCAAAAATTACAGTATAATTGCCCTCACCTTTTAATATATAATCTAATCTTTTATCATTAACTCTTGTATAATCTACTTTTTCTTTTAGAGTTTCCTTAGAAATAAAATTACTTATTGTCTGATAAATAAACCCCATTAATATTAAAGTCATAATGAAAATAATAACATACTTCACTATTTCACTAGTTTTTAATTTTCTTCTCATATTAACTTTATATAAACCATTTGAATTTGGTAAAAGCTTCATAATATATCACCCAATCCCCTATAAATTATAATTTCAAATTTGGTTTAGCATTTAAATCTAAACTACTAACTTTATTATTAATAAAGTTAAAATATGCTGCACTTCCTATCATAGCTGCATTATCTGTACATAATATTGGTGATGGGAATAAAACTTCTATTCCATTTTTCTTAGCTTCTTCTGTTAATCTAAACCTTAATGCTGAATTTGAAGCAACTCCTCCAGCTATAGCAATTTTATTAACACTATTCTTTTTACACGTCTTAATTGCATTTTCTGTTAACACATCTACAACAGCTTTTTGGAATGAAGCTGCTACATCTGCCTTATTAACTTCAATATTTTGCATTTTACTCTTATTTAAATAATTTAAAACTGCAGATTTAACTCCACTAAATGAGAAATCTAACGTATCTTCATGAAAATTAGCTTTTGGAAACTTTATTGCATTTTCATTTCCTTCCTTTGCTAACTTATCAATTTTTGGGCCTCCTGGATATCCAAGCCCTAAAGCTCTTGCAACTTTATCATAAGCTTCACCTGCTGCATCATCTCTAGTTTGACCAATAACTTCATATTCCCCATAATCTTTAACGTGTACTATAAATGTATGTCCACCAGATACTACCAATGACACAAATGGTGGTTTTAAATCCTTATGTTCTATATAATTAGCACTTATATGTCCCTCTATATGGTTTACCCCTATTAATGGTTTCTTAGTTGAAAACGCTAATCCCTTTGCATATTGTAATCCAACTAATAGTGCTCCAACAAGACCTGGTCCATAGGTTACCCCTATAGCATCAACCTCTTTTATTGTAACTTTTGCTTCATTTAAAGCTTCCATTACAACGCCATTTATAACCTCTATATGCATTCTCGATGCTACTTCTGGAACAACTCCACCATATTTTTCATGAGTTGATATTTGTGAAGCTATTATATTAGATAATACTTTTCTTCCATTTTCTATTACTGCTGCTGATGTTTCATCACAGCTTGATTCTATTGCTAAAATTAAATTTCTTTCCATATATCCATACTCCTACCTTTTAAAATAATCTATCATAAAATACACCCATATACTTATTATTAAACACTATCCCAGTATTTTATCTAAACTAATTTTTTATATTAATTACATTATATTTAAGATTAAAATTCACTTAATTACCACAGTTATTATACTCCATTAAAGGTATATTATCAATTTTTATACCTTGTTAAACTACATTTACTAAGGTATATTTAAAATAATAGTTTCTTATATTCATATTCTATTAAACATTATATATTTTTTCTGAAAAATATTTAGTATTTGTTATTAGAATTTTTGGATTATTTAGGATAATAAAAAGGAGTTTATTGAAATGTTACCATATGCTAAAGTTATTGTTTTAGGTTCACCAATATCAAAATCAAATTTTAAATTACATAATAAAAACGGAAGAGCTATCCTTCCATCTAATACTGGTAAGTCTCATGATAAATATGCATTATATGAAGAAGAAATTGCTTATTATGCACGAAGCCAAAATCCTAATATAATACTAGATGAGGCTTTAATTGCAGTTCTTAAAGTTTATTATAAAAGTAGTAAAAGACATCCTGATACTGCGAATATTACAAAGAGTATCTTTGACGGTATTGAAAAAAGCGGACTTATAGTTAATGATGCTCAAATAAGAAAAATAATCACAGAAGAATTTTATGATGCTGAAAATCCACGTTTTGAATTAGAGTTTTATGGTGAAAGCCAATTTGAAATTTCTTATACAATTAAACAAAGAGAATTTCCAGATGAGAAAATACTATATAAACCTATAACTAGCGGGAAAATTGGACAAAAGACTACTAGTAAAAAAATATCTAATCAATCATCTACAAATAAATCAATTTGCGAGTTTTGCAACAAATCTATAATAGAAAGCGATGCTATAAAAGCTAACGGCGGAAAAACTCTTATATGTAGACCATGTTTTACAAAACTATTCTAATACTTATGGGAGAGACTTACTTAAGTTTCTCCCATAAGTATTATATTATATCTAATTATCACTTCTTCCTGTAGTTAATAGATCATTATGTATAATAACCTTATTCTAAAGGATTAACTCCTATGCATATTCTTTAAATAATCAGAAACTATTTCACCTACCTTACGGCCTTCTTCTTCACTAATTCCTATTATAGCCTCTCCATTTAGAACTGTTCCACAAGCATATATTCCTTTAATTGATGTTTCATATCCTCTAGTTATTAATTGTAATTTTTCATCATCAAGCTCTACTCTAGCTTTTCTTAAAAAATCTATTTCCGGAAAATATCCAACACTTAGTATTAACGAATCACATTCTATATTTGTAATGCTCTCATCTTCATTATTTTGTATCTTAACAGCATTTATTCTTTCATCACCTAAAACTTCAATAACCTTAGATTTATTTATAATAGGTATATCGAAACATTCTATTATTTCTAATTCTTCATCTGTTGTGAATCCATTTGGAGAATTATCTATTATAGCTTTAATTTTAGCTCCTTCTATTATTAACCTTCTAGCTAATATTAATGCCCACTTACTTTTTCCTAAAATAACAACCTCTTCTCCTGGTAAATAACCTTCTAAATTTACCATTCTATGTGCTGATCCTATAGTGAAAATTCCTGTATGTTTATGAATTGGAACTATAATATTTCCTGTGTACCTATCCCTACATCCACTTGCAACTATTATTGTATTTGCACTTATTTCAGTTACACCTTCACTTGGATTAACATAGCAAACAATTTTTTCCTTAGTTACCTCCAATACTTGTGTTTGAACTTTTATCTTTCCACCTAAAGCTTTATATTCTCTAATTATAAAGCTAGCAAGTTCTGGTCCTGTAACTTCCTTACCTAAATAATTTTTACCAAATCCATTATGAATAAAGACATTTAAATTTCCACCTAAATCATTATTTCTATCTATTATTAAAACATCCTTAATTCCTCTTTTTAAAGCTTCAACACCTGCTGCAAGGCCTGATGCTCCTCCTCCAATTATAACCAAATTATAATTAACCATTTGTCCACCTCCACAAACTAAAATTTACTATATATTAACTATAAGATATCTTTTTAAAAATAACAATATAATTGACCTTTACTATTTTATTAAGTTTATAATAATCTAATTTATATATTAAACTCTCCTTACAATGTATATAATCCCACTAGCTTTCCATATATCGTTATTAATTATTAATATTTAACCATTTGTATTGTATGATAAATTATAATATAATTTATATATTAAAAATATTTGTAGTATTTCTAAAAAAATATATAATTAGTGTTTAATTTGTTATATATTCTTTTATTATGTTTAAGGGGTGAATTTATGGACAAACTATTACTTGATATAAAATCATTTTTGAAGAATAAAATAGGAATTGAAGGTATTGTTAGACTAATATTATTTATGATTCCATTAATAGCATTAGTCCTTAAAAGTATACTATTTCAAGGATTTGTAACTAGTGAAAATCCTTATACTTTTGATTTTAATAAAGGGCAGCAATCATCTGAAAGCTTTATAGCTTACTATTATGCATTTGTTCTATTATTTTTAAGCTTCTCACTATTATTCAAAGGAAAAGGACGAATAATTTACTTGTTTGTTATAGACTTATTACTAACAACTTTAATAGTTGCTGATTTAGGATACTTTAGAGGGTTCTTAACAATGCCATCTGCACTTATTCTAACTCAAACATCAAATATCGATAATATGGGTGCAACTATTTTATCTATGTTTAGTAAGTATGATTTTCTATTTTTTATTGATTTTATTATTATGGGACTTTTCGTATTCTTCAATAGAAGAATACTTACAAGGGTTAAGAGACGAGCGTCTATTAGCTTCATTATTTCTATTATTATAACAGTTTTTTACATAGGCTATATTCCTTTTAACTTATATGTTCTAAATAATGAAGAGGTAAAAAATTCGTACTTATTCTCAAATTACGATCCTACTAATACAGCTAGATACTTTTCCCCAGTAGGATATCATATTTTTGATTTATACACAGTGTACAAAGACTCACAGCCTTACGAATTAACTAAAGACGAAGAAAAAGAAATTGATACCTTCTTTAAAGTTAAACAAGAAAACTTACCTGATAATGAATATGCAGGTATATTTAAAGATAAAAATTTACTAGTTATTCAAGTAGAGTCATTAGAGAGTTTTATTTTAGGAAAAGAAGTTAATAATAAAAATATAACTCCTGTGATGGATTCATTAATAGATAGTGGTTTATATTTCCCTAATATATATGAACAAGTAAACGAGGGTACAAGCTCTGATTCTGACTTAATGATAAATACTTCAATGTTACCATTAAGACGAGGAAGTACATTCTTTAGATATCCAAATACAACTTACAACTCACTTCCACTAATACTAGAATCTGAAGGATATGAAACAACTGCTATTCATCCTGATAAAGGATCATTTTGGAACTATGTTGGTGGCTTGACAGGTATAGGATTCCAAAAATTTATTGATGAATTTTCATTTAATTTAGATGAAGTTATAGGAATGGGTTTAAGTGATGAAAGTTACTTTAAGCAAGTAGTACCAATACTTAAGGATATGAATGATCCTTTCTATGCATTTACTGTTACACTAACAAGCCATGGACCATTTGATATACCTGAAGAATATAGAACATTAGGTCTTGATAGCGAGCTTGGAAGTAGCGAACTTGGTGGATATTTTGAAAGTATTAAATATACTGATGCTGCAATTGGTAAATTCCTAGAGCTCCTTGACTCAGAGGGTTTACTTGATAATACTGTAGTAGTTATTGAAGGTGACCATACTGGAGTTCATAAATACTATAATCATAGTATAGATGAATTAAGCAATACTGAAGAATGGTATTATGATACTGGACATCCTACAGTTCCATTTATAATATGGTCAAAAGATATTGAAACACCAAAGACTTTTGATACTATTGGTGGACAAATAGATATTATGCCAACACTTTTATATGCAATGGGTGTTCCTGATGAAAAATATTCTAATACTGCACTTGGTAGAAATCTTCTGAACACAACTAAATCCTTCTCTGTTTTAAATAATGGTACAATTGTTGGAGAAGGTTTGTCTGAGGAAGAAAAACAAATATATATAAGAACCTTAGAACTTTCAGATAAAATGATAAGAAGTAACTACTTCGCAAAATAAGTAATAATTTTGGAAGAGTTAAATACATATTCTTAACAATATATATAAAGAAAAGGTGTATCTAAATTTAATTTTAGATACACCTTTCTTTTTTATTTCCTTAATATTTCCTCTACTATTTACCAGCTATAGATAGTTTATTTACTATAACAGATGGGCTTCCAACACTGCTCATTGGGAACTTCAAATCTGAACCTATTCTAGTTATATCTTTTAATAGATTAAAGAAGTTTCCTGCAACAGTTATTTGTTCTACTGGGAATGTCTTTTTTCCATCTTTAATATAGAACCCTTTAGCTGCCAATGAAAAGTCTCCTGTTACTGCATTTGCACCTGAATGTAGACCTGCAAAATCAGTAATAATTAATCCTTCTCCAACTTCTTCTAATAATTCATCAAAACTTTTATCTCCAGCTTCTATATAAAAATTAGTTGGTGAAACTCCAACCGGTGAAGCATAAGAAGATTTAAAACCATTACCTGTTGTAATTTTATTTCCCTTATGTGCAGTTTTTAAATTATAAAGTAATGTTTTTAATACTCCATTCTTAATTAATTCAGTTTTAGTAGTTGCAACACCTTCATCATCAAATGGTATTGAAGCTAACCCTTTATATAAATGTGGATCATCTACTAAAGTAACTATATTGCTAGCTATTACTTCTCCTTCTTTATCTTTAAGTAAGCTAAGGCCTTTTTGTGCTGCATCTGAGCTAAATATACCTGCATAAGTGCTAAGCATTGAAACCATAGCTTCATTATTTATTACCACCTTATATGATCCTGAAGGTACTGATTTACCTCCAATCTTTGAAAGGGCTTCTTTAACTCCGTCCTCTGCTATTTTTTTAGGATTTACTTCATCTATAGAAGTTGCAACTGTATATCCCATTCCATCATACATATTTTCTCCCTCTTTTATTATTGGACAAACATATGCAGTTAATAAATTAGCCTTATTCTTTAAATTTAGTCCTTTTGAGTTTATTATTCCATATTTAGAATTACTATATCCAATACCACAGGCACTAAAATTGTGTACTTTATCACTTAGTAATTTACACTCTTTCTCCATTTGTATGCCAAGCTCTATTAATTTTGTTGGATTAATATTTTCAAGCCCACTATAATAACATTCTATTTCTTTGTACTCTTTATCTCCTTCGTATATGAACTGTATATCTTCATTTTCAATTGCAAGTGCACTTTCTTTTGCATTTTTAACCATCATATCAATTGCATCTTGATCTAAAATTTGTGTATATGAATACCCTATTTTATTTCCTATTTTCCCTCTAAATGATAGACCATAAGAGTTAGTTAATTTATATTTATCAACCTCTTCTTTATATATATTTATACTTAAGCTCTCACTATCAGTGTAATATACTTCATACTCTTCAAAACCTGCTTTACTCGCTTCTTCGAATAATTTTTTTATAAAAACATCAAATTCCATATCTATACCTACCTTCCACCTACAGTGATTTCTTTTACTCTAATTAAAGGCTGACCTACATCTGTTGGAATACTTCCTGATGAAGACCCACACATACCTTGCCCACGCTCTAAGTTATCTGAAACCATATCTATATTCATAAGTATTTCACTACCTTTACCAATAAGACTAGCTCCTCTAACAGGCTTTTGGATAATTCCATTTTTAACTATATAACCTTCTGATACAGAAAAATTAAATTCACCTGTAACTGGGTTAACTGATCCACCACCCATTTTTTTAGCATATAATCCATCTGAAATTGATTTTATAATATCTTCATGTTTATCAGTTCCATTTGCAATATAGGTATTTGTCATTCTTGATGTTGGAGCAAATTTATAATTTTGTCTTCTTCCACTTCCTGTTGACTCAGCACCCATTCTTCTACCGTTTAATTTATCAATTAAATATGATTTTAATATACCATTTTCTATTAATATATTTTTTTGTGTTTTATTTCCTTCATCATCTATATTTAACGAACCCCATGCATTAGGAATTGTACCATCATCAATAGCTGTAACCTTAGTTGATGCTATTTGTTTTCCAATCATATCTGTAAATACTGAGTTTCCTTTTGCAACAGCTGTTGCTTCTAAAGAGTGTCCACAAGCTTCATGGAATATAACTCCGCCAAAACCATTTTCTATTGCAACAGTCATATTCCCAGCAGGACAATTTTCGGCGTGCAACATAGTATGAGCAACTCTTGATGCTTCTCTTCCATAATATTCTGGATCTATTTCATTAAACATTTCAAATCCCATACTTCTTCC
>X276_Barnacle_Goose__coassemble_569_pt1 | contig 11546 bp, 9 predicted proteins | sample X276_Barnacle_Goose__metabat2_low_PE_010 | metagenome-assembled genome bin X276_Barnacle_Goose
GATTATGATTTTGCATCTCTTAAGTTTAAAATAATATCATTTTCTCAATATTTAACTTATTATAATACCAATATACAAAAATATATTTTAAGTTTAAGAAGTGGACTTATTTCAATAAATTTTATGAGTTTTATACTTTATATGACTGTGTCTATTAGAATACAGATAGATGAAAATAATAGAATTAGAATACTTAATTATAAACTAAATCAGGCAAATGATGAACTTAAATTAATGAATATTAAATTAAAAGATTATGCTAAAACAACTGAGAAAATGGCAGAAACAAGAGAAAGAAACCGTTTAGCTAGAGAAATTCATGATACTATTGGACATGCATTAACAGGTATAATTGCAGGAATAGATGCATCGCATGCAATAATTGATTATTCACCAGAAGAAGTAAAAAAACAACTTATTGTTATTGGTGATGTAGCAAGGCAAGGAATTAAGGATGTTAGGAGCTCAGTTAAAGCACTTCGTCCAGATGCTTTAGAAACTTTGAAGTTAGAAGAAGCAATAAAAAGAATGATTAAAGAAATTAGTAATGCATCTAGAACTAATGTTATATTTAAAAATAATACAGAAGACTTGAAGTTTTATTCGGATGAAGAAGATGCTATCTATAGAGTAATTCAAGAAGGTATTACCAATGCTATTAGACATGGTAGGGCAAAGGAAGTATGTGTAACTGTTTCTAGGAAAGAAAGTTATTTAGTATTAGAAATATTAGATGACGGCGTAGGTTGTAAAGATATTAAAAAGGGATTTGGATTGAGACATATGAAAGAACGTGTGGAACTTTTAAATGGAAATGTACTATATGATGGGGAAAGTGGGTTTAAGATAACTGCTAATATACCAATTAGATGGGGTGAAAAAAGATGATAAAAGTATTAATTGCAGATGATCAAGAGCTAATAAGAGAAAGTTTGAAAATAGTACTAAGCTCAACTGAAAATATTAAAGTAATAGATACTGTAGGTAATGGATTGGATGTTCTTAGTTCAGTACAAAGAAATAATCCAGATGTTATTTTAATGGATATTCGTATGCCTGAAATGGATGGGGTACAATGTACTAAGTTTATTAAGGAGATATATCCAAATATTAAAATTATTGTTTTAACAACCTTTGATGATGATGAGTATATTTATGATGCATTAAAATATGGTGCAAGTGGATATTTATTAAAAGGGGTTTCAATGAAAGAGTTAGTAGAAGGGATTAACACAGTGGCAAATGGTAGGGCTATGATTAATCCAGATATTGCAACTAAGGTTGTACGGTTATTTTCAGAGATGGCACAAGATAGCTTGGGGATTAAAGTGAATAATGAGAATATAAATAAACTAGGGAAGACAGAATTAAAGATTATTCAGCAAGTAGAAAGAGGATTATCAAATAAAGAGATTGCTAAAACTCTTTTTTTATCTGAAGGAACAGTAAGAAATTATTTAAGTATAATTCTAAGTAAACTTGAATTAAGAGATAGAACTCAATTAGCAATATGGGCAGTAGAAAGAAGAGTTGTAACAAAGAAATTGGTGGGAAAAATATGAAAAAGAAAATATATATAAAAATTCTAATATCATCTATAGTATTTATAATAATAAGCAATGTAGTAGTAGCATTTTCAAAGAGAGATATTGTAATAACTTTTGGTATGTTTGCTGGGAGTAATTGGAATGTTCCTTATGGGAATAGCTATGAAATTATAGATAATGCAATTAAGAGATTTGAAGAATCTCATCCAGGTGTAAAAATTAAATATGTAAATGGAATTTTAAAGGATGATTACTCAGAATGGCTTTCAGGAAAATTATTAAAAGGTAGTGGACCAGATGTATTTATGATTCTATCAGAGGATTTTAATACGCTATCTTCAGTTGGAGCAATGAAAAGTCTTAATAACATACTTGAAAAAGATAAAGAATTTGATTATGAAAAGTATTATAGAGCATCCTATGAATCAGGACAATATCAAGGTGAACAATTTGCGTTACCTTATGAGAGTGTGCCTACTTTAATGTTTGTGAATAAAACATTATTAGAAGAAGAAGGAATTAAGATTCCTGAAAATGACTGGACTTGGGGAGAGTTTTATGAAGTTTGTAGAAAGGTAACAAAAGATACAGATGGAGATGGTTTAATAGATAGATTTGGATTTTATGATTATAATTGGCAGGATGCAATATATTCTAATGGAGTTACTTTATTTAATGAAGATGGAACAAAATCATACTTTTCAGATAAAAAATTTGAATCTGCTATTAGATTTGTAAAGAACCTGGAGGAATTAAATAAAGAATATAAAGTTACATCAGATGACTTTGATACTGGGAAGGTAGCTTTTCATCCATTATTATTTTCTGAGTATAGTACTTATAAAACTTATCCTTGGAAAATAAAGAAGTATTCGGATTTTGAATGGGATTGTATAAAGCTTCCATCTGGTGAAAGTGGAGAGAATATATCAGAAGTAAGTACTTTACTTATGGGAATTAACTCAAAGACAGATAAAGAGAAGTTGGCCTTAGAATTTTTAAAGTTATTAACTTATGATGAAGTTACTCAAAGAGATATATTTAAATATTCACAAGGTGTATCTGTATTAAAGAGTGTTACAGGATCAGTAAAAATTATGAATGAATTAGTTAATGATACACCTAATGATGGGTATATTAATATGACTTTATTAAGTGAGGTAATGGAAAGTGCTATAGCTTCTCCAAGATTTCATAAGTATGAATCTGTAATGGCTATGTCAGATACAATGATAAAGCAAGGTATGGATAGTAATAATGATAACTTAAGCTATTTATTATCTAAATTACAGAGAGAGGTAAATAAATTTTTAAAAAATTAAATATTTAAAGTTTATAAAAAGGATGTCCCAAAATTAATTTGAGACATCCTTTTTATAAATATTTTTGTGACAAATGTAATAGGCATTTGTGACACAATACAGATGTGTAATCCTTTAAAAGTTGATAAACTTAAATAGATGAATGAATAGAAAGTTTAAAGAAAGGAGTTAGATAGATGAGATATGTTATATTAGTAAGTCATGGTACTTTTGCTCAAGGTTTACACAGTGTATTAAACATGCTTGCTGGTAAAAGAGATGATGTTTTAAGTATAAGCTTGATTGATGGTATGGGGGGAGATAGGTTCGATGAAAATGTAGACGAGTTGTTAAATAATATTAAAAAAGAAGATGAAATTATATTGCTTGCGGATATTATAGGAGGCTCGCCATTAACAACAACTATTAATGTTTTAAGTAGAAAAGGTTTATTAGAAAATACAGTTGCATTTGGAGGAATGAACCTCCCATTAGCATTAAATGCAGTTTTAATGAAAGATTCAATGGAGATATTAGAAATAAAAGATTTAATAATTAGTGAAGCTAGAGAATCTATAAAAGAGTTTGAATTAGTTATTACAGACAATGATGATGAGGATATATAAGGAGGGATAAGTTATGTCAATTTCATTTATAAGAGTAGACGACAGAATGATTCATGGACAAACATGTACTCGGTGGGCATTAGAATATCCATGTGATGGGCTTATTGCTGTAAACGATATAGCTGCTACAACACCAGTTTTGAAGGCAGCATATAAAAATGCTAGCGGTAAAAAAACATTTGTATGGACACATGAAGAGTGGCAGAAAAAATGCCATAAGGTTATAGAGAGCAAAGATAGATATTTTTTAATAACAAAAGATCCAATTTCAATGGCGAAAATATTAGTAGAAGATGGCTTTAAGCCAGGAATTAAAGAGGTGATTATTGGACCATGTAATGATAGAAAAGGATCTATAAAGCTTGGGAATAATCAATCAATTACACAAGAAGAAGCTAATGCTTTAGAAAGCATAATGCAAGCTGGATATAATGTTGAATTTGCACTTCTAAAAGAAGAGGCAATTGGAAACTGGAAGAAATTTAGAGGAAAATTTGGATTTTAAAAAAATAATATATTAAGGATAGGTGATATTTATGGAAATAAGTTGGCTTCAGGCGATATTATTTGGCTTATTTGCTTGTTTAGCAAGTATGCCTGGTATGGGAGGATCAGTATTTGGTAACTACACATTAGGAAGACCTTTAGTTGCAGGATTAGTAGTAGGTATTATTTTAGGCGATATTTCAACCGGTATTATAGTAGGTGTAGCTATTCAAATTATTTATATTGCGTTAGTAACTCCAGGTGGAACAGTATCAGCAGATGTTCGTGCAATTAGTTATATTGGGATACCATTATCTATAGCAGCAATTAAAGGGTTGGGACTTGATCCAGCATCAGCACAAGCAGGTCAAATGGCATCAGCTTTAGGTGCAGCAGTTGGGACATTAGGAACAGTTTTATTTTATGGAACAGCAACAATAAACTTAGTATGGCAACATATGGGATGGAAAGCCGTTGAAAAAGGAGACTTTAAAAAACTTTATTTAGTTGATATGGGTTTACCATGGATTTCTCATATAATTTGTAGTTTTATACCAACGTTAATTATTACTAAAATGGGTGCTAACATGGTAGATATTATAAAGGTAACATTACCTATGGATGGAATTGCAATGAAAACTTTGTTTACAGTAGGTAGTTTACTTCCAGCAGTTGGTATAGCTATATTATTAAAACAAGTTATTGCTAAACTAACAGATTTGCTTACATTTTTCTTTGGATTTATGCTGGCAGCATTTATGGGAGTAAATTTAATTGGGGCTGCAATAATGGGAGGATTCTTTGCAGTAATTAATTACAGAATTAAAATGCTTCAAATTACAAAATCAGCAATGGCTGCAGGTAGTGGTTTGGATGATGATGAGGAGGATATATAAAATGGCAGAAAAGAAAATATCACAGAAAGCATTAAAAAAATCTTTTAGAAATTGGTATTACGGACATTTAACTTGTTTTTCTCAAGAACACATGCAAACCTTCGGATATTTATGTTCAATGGTACCTATTGTAGAAGATTTATATGATACAAAGGAAGAACAAAAAGAAGCGTTACAAACTTATACTGCCTTTTTTAATACTGAGCCTCAATTAGGTACAGTAGTTGTAGGTATGACAGCTGGTTTAGAAGAGGCAAAAGCTAATGGAGAAGATATAGATGGTGAAATGATTAATGGTATTAGAGCAGGGCTTATGGGGCCTGTAGCTGGTATAGGTGATTCTCTAATAGTAGGGACTTTAATTCCTATTCTACTAGGGATTGCATTAGGATTATCTACTAATGGTTCTCCGCTAGGTGCAATATTTTATGTAATAACATGGAATTTACTTATGACTTTTGGTATGAAGTTCCTTTACTATAAAGGATATGAATTAGGAGGTAAAGCTGTTGAACTAATTGTTGGAGAGAAAGCAAATGCTATTCGTGAATCAGTTATTATGCTTGGAACTATTGTAATTGGAGCAGTGGCTGCTTCTTGGATAAGTATTTCAACTTCATTTGAGATGCTAAATCCAGAGGGTGGGGTAATTATTAACCTTCAATCGGTTTTTGATAGTATTTTTCCTAAGTTATTACCATTAACCACTGTATTATTTTGCTGGTGGTTAATAAGTAAAAAGAAAATGTCTCCTACAAAAGTTATGCTTATTCTTGTAGTAATAGCATTTGTAGGTGTACTATTAGGATTCTTTGATCCAGGTTTATCATATTAGTAATTGGAGGTATATACCATGAGTTATCAAAAAAAGATGCAAATGTTAGATGAGGCTAATAAGCAAACAAAAGCATTAAGTAAGCTTGGAAAATGGTTAAGAAATATTAAGATGATTTCAACCATATTTTTTATTATTTCTTATTGGGGTCTTACAGGTTCAGATTTGCGTTTTGTTTTTGGAGTAATTGGTCTTATAGCTACAATAGTATGTATAATTTCTGCTATAGTAGTAAATCTGGGAATAAAAAATGGTAAAATAAATGTAGAAAAAATTCTAGTGTTATCAACCTTAGAATAGTAGTCAATAAAGTTTATATTAGATATATTAATTGCTCTTTTCTTAATTTTTAGAAGGATACTAAGTTTATTCAAACTTAATATATTTTCTAATTGAGATAGGAGCAATTTAAATATATTTCAATATGTTATATTTAATTAATGGAGGGATAGTATGTGAATATATTAAGGTGTTTTAATATAAAAAAAATGGTATCATCTTTATTAGCAGTAATTATATTGTTTAGTAGTGTTAATTACTCAGAGGTAATAGCATATGCTTATGAAAATAATGAGGATAAAAAAATATATGATGAAGGTAGAGAAGAATTATTTAGAACTAATTTAGAGGGATTATATCAAGCAACAGAAGAATCGAAAGAATGGACTATTAATGAAAATGGGTTAACTAGTGTTAGTAATGGAGATTCCTTTATTTTCTCTAATACTAGTAGTAAAAATTTTGTATATAGTGCTCATATAAAGTTTAATGAAGCAAAGGGAGCTGCATCATTAGTAATAAGAACAGATAAAAATACTGATAATAAAAATTCCTATGTTGTAAATATTAATGGTGAAAGTGGAGAAGCAAGATTATTTAAATTTGAAAATAATAATTCCTTTAATATTGCTACATCAAAAAAGATTCAGGTTAAGTCAGAATATGATTTGAAGGTTATAGCAATTGATAAGCATATTTTATTCTATATTGATGGAGAATTAATAGCTAGTACGGCTGACTATATATCATCCAAAGAAGATTTAGGGCAAAATGATGTTATAATGGAAGGTTATTTAGGGTTATTGTCTTGGAATACAAACGTTACCTACCAAGATGTTTTTTATACTGATTTGAATGAAGAGAATACACCAGTATTAAAGGATTTACAGATATCTAGCACTACAGGAAATTTAGAGTCAGATATCTCCTTTAAGGCTAATCAATATCAATATATTATATATGCTAGTAATAAAAGTGAGTCAATAAGAATTAATCCTATAGTTAATAATAATGGAACAAAAGCTAAAATTATAAATTCAAAAGGTGAGGAAGTAATAGGGGAATTACCACTAGAAGTTGGGTCAAATATTTATTCTGTAATTAGTGAAAATATTAAGGGTGCTTCTGTTGTTTATAATCTAGTTATTCAACGTAGAAGTAGTGATGAAATATATTATAATGAAAAGTATAGAGGACAATATCATTATTCAGTTAAAGAGGGATGGGGAAATGATCCAAATGGTATGGTTTATTATAATGGAGAATATCATTTATTCTATCAATTTTACAATGACACAAATTGGGGACCAATGCACTGGGGACATGCTATTAGTAAAGATATGATTACTTGGGAGGATCAACCAATAACATTTTATCCTGATGAATACGGAACAATGTTTTCAGGATGTGCAGTAGTTGATAAGGATAATACATCAAGATTATTTAAAAATGATGATGGCACTTTAAGTGAGACCGGTGGTTTAGTAGCTATAATCACAGCAAATGGAAATGGACAAAGGCTTATAGCTGCCTATAGTAAAGATGGGAGAGCATGGGAAAAAACAGAGGATGTATTAGTTGATTGGACTGAAGATCCTTTAAATAATAAAGATTTTAGAGATCCTAAGGTATTCCGTTATCAAGATAAATGGTTTATGGTTATTGCCGGAGGACCACTTAGAATTTATTCATCTGATAATTTATTAGATTGGGAAGTAGAATCTACCTATGAAGATTTGCATACAGAATGTCCAGATTTATATAGACTACCATTAACTATAAATGGAGATACAGAATATAAATGGGTTCTTAGTAGAGGTGGGAGGTATTACAAAATTGGAGATTTTAGAGAGGTAGATGGTAAGTGGCAGTTTATAGCTGATACGGAGTATGAAGGTAATGGTACAGAAAATGATGGAGTGATGAATTTTGGAAAAGATTCATACGCTGCAATGACATATTATATGGATTCTTTTGATGGGGAAAATATACCTGATGTTATAGAAATTAACTGGATGAATAACTGGGAATATTGTAATTTAGTAGATGATGCAAGTGAAAATGAGATATTTAATGGAACATACAACTTACAACTTAAGGTTGGCTTAACGAGGGATGAAAATGGAAAGATAGTTCTTACACAAAAACCAATTGAAAACTATAATACATTAAGACTTGAGGAAGATAAAATTGAATTAAAAGATGTTGAGATTAATCAAGATGAGAATATACTAAAAGATTTCGCTGGTGATTCTTATAATATTGTAGCAAACTTTAAGCCAGAAGAAGGTACTACAGAAGCAGGCTTTAAAGTTCGTACAGGGAATAAAGAAGAAACAGTTATAAAATATAACTTTGATACTAAAAAGATTTCTATTGATCGTTCTAAATCAGGATCATCACCTTCAATTAGCTTTCTTGAGGTAATGGAGGAATCGGTAAGTGAAAATTTAGATGGATCAATTGATTTAAATATTTATGTAGATAGAGCATCAGTTGAGGTATTTAGCAAGAATTATACAGTTGCAGGATCAGCACAAATATTTCCAAGTGAAACAAGTCATGGATTAGAAGTATTTAGTAAAGGTGATAAATCAATAGCTAATATTGAAATTTATCAAATGGATACTATTTGGAAAGATAAAGTTCAAGCAACAGAAAAAATTCTATTATCAAAATCTAATATAGATGTATATAAAGGTGATATTTATGAATTAATATATAAAATTAAGTCTTTAGATAACCAAGCTGTTAATATAGAAATGACAAATAATGAAGTTGCAGAAGCTACTATTGAAGAGGGAAAAATTTTTATTAGGGCGTTAGGTAAAGGAACAGCTACTATGAAAATTTCATCAGTAGTGAATCCTAATATTTATTCTTTATGTGAAATATCAGTAAAAGAAAATAACTTTAACACTAATTTAAGTGGATGGGAAGCTGTTAATGGAAATTGGGGGATAAATGATAAATACTATGAAGCTCGTGATAGTGGCAATGCGTTTACCTTTGCAAGTAATAGAGCTGAAAGTGATAAATATACCTATAAGGCGGATGTTATTTTTAATAATGGACTAGCCAATATAATTTTTGGAGCTCAAACAACTAATGTATGGGATGGAGCCTATGCATTACAATTGACTGATAATAAAGTTAGATTTTTCGATTTTAAAGGTGATAAAACTTTTGCTGAAGCGAAGTTACCAGAAGGTTATAATGATATGAAACATGTAGAAATTAAAGTTGATGGTAATCATATTATTGCGTATATTAATAATGAAAAATATATTGATGAAATTGTTGAGGAAAAATATTCAAATGGATTATTTGGTCTTGGTATTTACAATTCATATTGTCAATTTTCAAATGTAACTGTAGAAGGGGATTTTTTAAAGGATATTATAGTATCTAAAGTATCTAAATTCAAGACAGAAGAAGTTACTAATAATAAAGTAATATTAACTTGGGAGGAACCTAAAAATATTGTAGAATTAGTTGGATATGAAATTTACAAAGATGATAAATTCATTGGAGAAGTAGAAAAAGATACAATAAGATTTATCGTAGAGGGATTAAAAGAAAATACCATATATAGATTTAAAGTAATAAGTAAATATTCAAATGGTCAAAAGTCAAAACCGGTATCTATAAACGCAAGAACAAAGAAAAAGTAAATTTAACTTTAATAGTTAATAAATGAAGAAGCTGTATCAGCCTACTTTTACTTGACTCAAACCAGAATTGATGACAGTTTGGCAAGAGAGTAAGATTATGATATTATATAATTCTATGAGAAAGTCCTTTAAAATTTGTATAAACCTTAAATTAGTAAGTAATAGTACTTATGAATATTAAAAAAGGAATTTCTTGTGTTCTTATAGGTTATAATTAATAGTACGACTGGAGGAATGAAAAATATGATGGATTTACCAAATTGTCCAAAATGTAATTCAGAATACACTTATGAGGATGGAAGTCTTTTAATTTGCCCAGAGTGTGCACATGAATGGTCTTTAGAATCGGAAACTGAAAATGTTGAAAATGAAAAAGTTGTAAGAGATGCAAATGGAAATATCCTAAAGGATGGAGATACTGTAACAGTAATTAAAGATCTTAAAGTAAAGGGAGCATCATCTTCAATAAAAATAGGTACAAAGGTTAAGAATATACGTTTAGTTGACGGAGATCATAATATTGATTGTAAAATTGATGGATTTGGGGCTATGAGCTTAAAATCTGAATTTGTTAAAAAGGTATAAAGATAGTACACGTAAATTTACAGTTATAAAAAATATATATATATGGGATATAGGTATAATATGATACTTATATCCCATATTTTTTTAGCTAAATTATTTTAAGGAGAATAATTTTATATGAAGAGATTTTAAAATTAAGGAGTGGATGGATTTATGTTATATTAAATTATTAGAAAAATATAACTAATAAGTTAGATATAGCATATAATTATATAATTAGATTGATTATACTATTTTCTTTTATGAGTAGTTAATTTGAAATCTAAGATAGTAAAAATTTGTCTATTGCTATATAATTGATATAAAGTAAAAAAAAGAAAGAAGTTTAATTAAGGAGGTATAGATATGAATAAATGTGAACTGATAGAGTTGCAACAAAAAGTTTTAAGGTTAAGGGCAGAAGGGAACTATAAAGAAGCAATTAATAATTGTTATAAACTTCTTAAATTTGGAGAAATATTGTATGATTATAAGTCTATATTGATTGCATATGTAAATCTAGCAGCATCATATTATTCTATTGGTGAGATTGAAATGGCCTTCGATTCAATAATGAAACATAAAGAGATTAGTGCTAGTAAAGGTGATGAATTTGATATGTTACATTCACATAATATATTATTTATAATTTATGAATATAATAAAAATATAGAAAAAGCAAAAGAGATTTTATTAAAGAGTATAAAGCTTGGTAAGAAGTTATCTAAATATAATATTGTAAGCAATAGTTATAGCAATTATTCTCATGTATGTATGTTAGAAGAAGATTATAAACAAGCTTTGCATATGGGGAATTTAGGGCTTAAGATGGCAAAACTTCATGAGCCAAAGTCAAGAATATTAGAGATAAGGGTTAAATTAAATATTGCTAAGGCATATATAGGACTTAAAGATTTTAAATCAGCAAAAATATTAATAGATGATATTATTAATGATGAAATTTTAGATTCATTTATAAGAGAAAAGGCACATAGTTATGACTTGCTTGGGCATTGGTTTAGTAAACAAAATTTAAATGCAGAAGCTTTTGAAGAGTTTACTAAAGCTAAAGAACTTGCAGAAACATTTGGAGATATTAATTTATTAAAGGAAATACAAGAAGAAAGATGTAAGCTTTGTGACATTATGGGAGAAATAAATTCTGGATATATAGTTCAAAAAGAATATATAGAATTATTAGGTGAAATTAGTAAAATGGAGTTAGATCAAATTGCTTTGAAACATGAGATAAGACTTGAGTTTAAGGAAATGGAGAAAAAAGCTAATGTAGATTTTTTAACTGGAGCATATAACAGAAGATACATGGAAGAAACAGTT
>X276_Barnacle_Goose__coassemble_574_pt1 | contig 11451 bp, 12 predicted proteins | sample X276_Barnacle_Goose__metabat2_low_PE_010 | metagenome-assembled genome bin X276_Barnacle_Goose
GTTATATACTATGTTTATATTATAAAATTCATTTTTTCTTATAAATTTTTTTATCATATCAACAATATACTAAAATATAGCCTAATTACTAAATCTTCAATTTATACTACATGTTTAAAACATAAGCTCTCACCATCATAATACACATCTAATTTATCACCTATTTTTATATATCCCCTTAACATTTCTTCACTTAATTTATCCTCTAACTCTCTAGTTATAATCCTTCTAAGAGGTCTAGCTCCATATATAGTATCAACGCCTTTATTTACTAAAAACTTCTTACTATCATTATCTAAAGTTAAAAATATCCTTTTTTCTTTTAATCTTTTAATAGTATTCTCTAGCATTATATCTACTATTTGTACCATTTCTTCATCATCTAACTTATGAAAAACTATTATATCATCTATTCTATTTAAAAATTCTGGTTTAAATTCCAACTTGATTTCTTCTAATATATTTTCCTTCATTTTTTCATACTCTGTATTTTTATTATTTTTAATAGTTTCGAATCCCATAGTTTTTTGCTTTTTTACTGAATGTGCTCCTATATTAGATGTCATAATAATTATAGTATTTTTAAAGTCTATTGATTTGCCTTTACTATCAGTTAATCTTCCGTCTTCCATTACCTGTAGCAATATATTAAATATATCTGGATGAGCTTTCTCTATTTCATCCAATAATATAACAGAATATGGATTTCTCTTTACAGCCTCAGTTAATTGCCCTCCTTCGCTATATCCAATATAACCCGGTGGTGAACCTATTAGTTTCGATACTGAATGTTTCTCCATATATTCTGACATATCTAATCTTATTAAATTTCTAGAATTCCCAAACATAGCCTCTGCCAAGGCATTTGATAATTCAGTTTTACCTACACCTGTAGGCCCACAAAATATAAATGTACCAATAGGTCTATTCGGATCTTTTAACCCAACTCGTGCCCTTTTAACCGCTTTAGCTACTGATTTAACCGCCTCTGCTTGACCAATAACTCTTTTATGCAAAATTTCCTCAAGCCTTAACAATTTTTCTGATTCTTTTTCTGTTAATCTTTCTAAAGGAATCTTAGTCCATAAAGAAACTATATTTATGATATTTGCCTCATCAACTACATGTCTTATCTTTGCATTTTCAGTACTCCACTCGTCTTTTAATTTTTTAAACTCTAGCTTTAAATTCTTTTCATCATCTCTTAATATAGCTGCCTTCTCAAAATCCTGATTACTTATAGCATCTTCCTTATTCCTTGATATTGCCCTTATTTCCTCTTCTATCAATTTAATACTTGATGGTGTTACTAAATTTTCTATTCTTACCTTTGCCGCAGCCTCATCTATTAAATCTATAGCCTTATCTGGCATAAATCTATCTGTTATATATCTATCTGAATACTCTACAGATGCATTTAAGGCTTCATCAGTTATTCTAACCATATGATGCAACTCGTATTTCTCTCTTAAACCTATTAATATCTTTAGTGTTTCTTCCTTTGATGGCTCTCCTACATTTACTGGTTGGAATCGTCTTTCCAACGCTGAATCCTTTTCTATATGCTTTCTGTATTCATCAATTGTAGTAGCCCCAATACATTTTATTTGTCCTCTTGCTAATGCTGGTTTTAATATATTAGCTGCATCTATAGCTCCTTCTGCTCCACCTGCACCTACTATAGTATGAATCTCATCTATGAATATAATAATATCATCACTATTAATAACCTCATCAATTACTTTTTTTAATCGTTCTTCAAATTCTCCTCTATATTTTGCACCTGCAATCATAGATGTTAAATCTAAAGTTATTATTCTCTTATCCCTAAGGATATCTGGAACATTTCCATCTACTATTTTTTGAGCTAACCCCTCTATTACTGCTGTTTTACCAACACCCGGTTCACCTATAAGACAGGGATTATTCTTCACTCTTCTGCATAAAATTTCCAGTATTCTTTGATTTTCTTCTTCCCTACCTATTACAGGATCTAACTTGCCTTCCTTAGCCATTATAGTTAGATCTGTTCCATATTGATTTAATAATGATGATCTATTATTTTTTTTCCTATCTCGATCTTCTAATTTCACATCCTCAATATCTTTTCCCAACAGAAATTCTGTTAAATCCTCTCTTATATGATTAATATCAACTTTGCATTTTGTTATTATTGTATATGCTACACCTTCGCTATTCTCTATTAATGCTAATAATATGTGTTCAGGATTTACATAGCCATGATCAAATGCCTTCGCTTTAACTAAACTATCATCAAATAATTTTTTAGTTCTAGGTGTTAGAAGCACCTCACCAATAGATATTTCTCCATCACCAAATCCAAGATAATTTTCCAGGAATTTTTTTGCCTTCTCTAAGGTTAATCCTTTTGATTTTAAAACTTCTGTGGCATATCCACCTTCACTTAAAATACCTAACAGAATATGCTCAGTTCCTATATATCCGTGTTTAAAATATTGAGATTCTTTTTGAGCCTCAGATATAACCACGTGTGCTCTTTCTGTAAAACGTCCAAAAATCATTTTTCCACCTCCCTGCTTTTATTTCTAATTATTAACATATTAACCATATTTTAAACCCTCTATTACTAAATTTATATATATTTTCTCTATTTATGAATTATATTATGAATTTCTCCTAAAAATACTTATATTAAAACATGATATTGGAGGAAAATCTTATGGAAATCATATGGCTTGGTAATACTACCTTCTTAATTAAAAATTCAACCGGTAAAAGAATATTAATTAATCCATCTAATATAAACTCATTTATAACAACTTATGAATCCCAACCAGATTTAATCACCTTCAGCAATTATCAATATAGAGATAACAGTATTAATTTGCTAAAAAACAATTGTAAAATAATAGATAACTGTGATATATATAAAAATGATTATATATCTCTAAAAGGTTATGATACTTATAGTGATAATATCAACGGTCTAAAACGTGGCTCAAATACTATATATATATTTGAAATAGATAATATTAAACTATGTCACTTAGGTACCTTAGGTCATAAATTAAACTCTAATATTATATCTCAATTAAGAAATCTAGATTTTCTATTTATACCAATTGGAGGTCATTTATCACTAAATGGAACAGATGCTGCAAATTTATCTAATAGTATTAATCCTAAATACATAATACCAATGCTTTATAAAACCTCATTACAACATTCTTATTTAGACGGTCCTTATGAATTTATTTCTAAAACAAAAAAAATTATTAAAATTAATGATTCCAAAATAGAAACCTCAGAATTTTCTTTTAGTGATAATAATTCTGTTGTAATGCTTACACCTTAATTTATTTATATATTTTTAGTCTTAAAAATTATTTTTAACAAACAAAAAAGACATGCATATATACTGAGATAAAATCTCTTATATGCATGTCTTTTTCTATTTCTATTTACTAAATAAGAACAAACCCCACTATGCTCCTATGTATGTTCTACTTTCATAAAGTTATTTACAGATTTGACTTTATTATAATTCTTCAAATAAAAATATAAAAGTCGTCATATTAATGACGACTCCTATGTTTACTAAGCTTGGACTGGAGATCCAACTGGGCAAACACTTGCACAGCTTCCACAATCGATACAAGTATCCGCATCGATAACAAATTGAGTATCTCCTTGGCTTATAGCATCAACTGGACACTCTGCAGCGCATGCACCACAACTTACACATGAATCTTCTATTATAAATGCCATAAAAAAGCACCTCCCCTTTTTTTATCTTCCTAATTTTATCACAGTAATTTACATTTTAAAAGCCCTTCATTGAATTTATCTAATTGTAATCTTAACAATATTTTTCACTAGATAACACTATATCCTTTTATTTCTATAGAATTAACAATATCATCTAAGCTCACACTTCTATCATCATAGACTACACTAACTTCTTGCTTAGTAATATTAACTTCACATGCAATAACCCCTTCATTATTTGCTACTGCTTCCCTAATATTATTTACATCTTCATTAGTCTTAATATTGCAAATTCTTATTAAAGACTTCACTTTACACCCTCCTAGTTATCCTTTATTATATTCTTCATTAACCTTTTATCTTCTGGTGATTCAATTTCTAACTTAATATCCGATTCATCTATAGAATCTTCATAGCTTCCTGTTATAAGAGTGATTTTTTCAATTTTAAACTCTTCAATAACTTCCTCATCGCCTCTTTTAACTTTAACCTTAACACTTTCTTTAACTGTATTGTTATTTACTACTTCGCCTCTACCGGCTTCTGTTTCTACTATTGATCCTACTTTTGGTAATCTCTTTCTTATATCTTCATAAGTACTTTGTTCGTAATTTAAGCAGCACATTAATCTACCACATATACCTGATATTTTAGTAGGATTCAATGAAAGATTTTGTTCTTTAGCCATTTTTATAGATACAGATGTAAAATCTCCAAGGAAAGATGAACAACACATAGTTCTTCCACAAGGTCCAAGTCCCCCTAACATTTTGGCTTCATCTCTAACACCAATTTGTCTAAGTTCTATTCTTGTCTTAAAAATAGTTGCTAAATCCTTAACTAATTCTCTAAAATCAACTCTTCCATCTGCTGTAAAGTAAAATATAACCTTATTATTGTCAAAAGTGTATTCTACATCTATTAATTTCATGTTTAATTTATGATCTTCTATTTTACTTAAGCATATAGCTAATGCATCTTTTTCTTTAATTTTATTTTCTTTATGCTTCTCTATATCTTCTTTTTCTGCTACTCTTATAACACTCTTTAATGGAGCTACTATCTCATCTTCTGAGATTTCCTTTATGGGTATAACACATTCTCCAAACTCTATTCCTCTAGCAGTTTCTACTACTACAAAATCTTCTTTTTCTATATTTAAATCATTCGGATCAAAATAATAAATTTTACCCGCTTTCTTAAATCTTACTCCCACAACTTTTATCATTGTTAAACCTCCATAAATCCAATCAACATAACCCTTATAGTTATATTAAAATTAGAATTGCTTAATAAATTTATTCGTGCTTCTTTTATTTTATCTAATATTTTATTTAATTTTCTGTACGACATGCCTATAGCAAGTTTTTTTAAATGAGTTATTTTATCCCCATTTATTATTAAACTAATATCATTAAGTTCTTTATACACCATTATGTCTCTTATAAAGGAAGTCAATATATTTAATATCTCATCTTTATTATCCTTATAAGATAATAATAAATTTTCATATTCTAATAAAACATCAGCTGCCCCATTATTCGCTTCATTTAGCACGTCCAATAGTAATTGCCTTAAATTTCTAAGATTACTGTCTATTAAAAATCTCTCTGCTCTTCCCGGGACACCTTCACTGTAAGCTAGTGCAGCTAATATTTCTTCTTTTGTAGCATTACCCTTAATATTCTCTATATACTCTGTTATTTCGCTCTTTGATAAAGGTGTTAACTTGTAGATTTGACATCTTGACTTAATTGTATCTAATATCAATTCTAAACTCTCGCAAAGTATAATTATAAACACACCAGTTGGTGGTTCTTCTATAGTTTTTAATAAAGCATTTTGAGCCTGAATTGTTAATTTATTACCTTCATGAATTATTATAACTTTCTTATTTCCCTCAAAAGGCTTTTTATTAACCTCAGCTATTAACTCTCTTACTTCATCAACTCCAAAAGATGCTTTTTTAGGATGATAATTTATTATATCTACATATTGTCTTGTATCAATTCCACCAAGTATTTGTAATGCAAATACCCTTGCAAGTTTACTTTTCCCAATACCATCTTCGCCTACAATAAGGTGTGCATGAGAAAGACTTTTATTAACAGCTCTCTTTTTAAAACTATTAATTATATAACTGTGTCCTATAAAATCTCCCATTCCACTACCTCCATTAATCCCTATATCATAAACTTAATAATTAATATTTAATTATTACTCTATATTTTAACAAATTGATCAACATCAATTACAAAAACTGTTGCCCCTCCAACTTCTACTTCTATAGGATAAGACATATACATATCAGCATTACCTGTTATTGGTCCCGGTGTTGCAATTAGTTGTTTTGTCTTTTTACATACTCTTTCTACTACATCTATAACACTTTGAACCCTTTCCTTTTCGACACCAATTATTAAAGTAGTGTTTCCAGCTTTCAAAAACCCCCCAGTTGTTGCAAGCTTAGTAACCCTAAACCCTTCTTCAGTTATAGCATCTACTAAATCTACTGCATAATCATCTTGAACTATAGCTAATACTAATTTCATAAACTCACTCCCTTTATTTTATACCATAATCATATTCTAGCATAAATAAATTATATTTTAAGGAATTTTTTTAAATTTATATATATTCTTTTATTAAACTATATATCTCTTCATTAATATCGTCTATAGACCTTAAAACGTCCCCTTTATTACACTTAACTCTTTTCCATCCATATTTTTTTGCTATATCTAATGAATTATTATAACAATCTATTAAATACTCTTTATCACTCTCATGAATATCCTTCTCCTGATTACCTGTAAATTTATTAGCCCTATTTTGCATAAGTTTCTCACTTATCTCTGGAGATAAATCTAAAAATATTACACAGTCTGGGACAGGTAGTCCATATTTATTATATTCTAAATCATATAACCAATTTAAATATGCTTCTCTCTCACTATCATCATTCATCTTAACGGCTTGATGAACCATATTAGAAGTAACATATCTATCTGATATAATAATTCCGCCATTATTATAAAATTCTCCCCAATCAGTCTTAAACGAAGCAAATCTATCTATTGCATAAAATGTAGATGCTGCATAGGCATTTACATCTCCAGCATTTTTTCCAAACTCTCCGTTTAAATACATTTTTACTGGAGTACATGCAGGACTATCATAATTAGGAAAAGTTATTTTTCTAATTTTTTGTCCTTCTGATACTAACTTATCATATAATTTTTGTGTTTGAGTAGCTTTTCCACTACCATCTGTACCACTCTCTATTATTATCAATTTACCTTTATTCATTATTGTACCTCTTATTTATATAATTAAGTTTAGAAAAGCTTCCTTTATTCTATTTTTATAAAAATTATATTCTATATTATCTATATCCATATTAATAATTTCATTTTCACATTCCTTACAAATTAAGCTTTTCCCTATCATTATACCATTTTCCCTCTCTTTTCTACATATATAACATATATTTTCTTCCTCACACGAATTAATTCCCTTAATACTTATTTTCATAAAACTCATCCCCTTTTATTCTTATATTTTAATTCTCACCTTTTGTAATAAATTTTATACTTTTAGTTAAATATATAATTAATAAATATTTTTTACTTTTAAGGGAAAATTAATAATGAAAATATTTTGGAGGTGAAAACTATGAAACAAGAAATGATTTCATACTTATCAACTTGCTCTGATGAAATATACAAATTATGTAAGTACTTATATGATAATCCAGAGAATAGTTATTCAGAGACTAAGGCTTGTGAATACATTGCAAATCTTTTATCTAAATATGGTTTTAATATAAAAAACAATTTCTTAGACTTGCCAACTTCCTTTTATGCAACCAAGGGCAGTGGGCATCCTAAAGTTTGCTTTTTATGTGAATATGATGCCGTTCTTGATTCTGGTCATCTAACTGGCCATAATTTACTTACATCAACATCTATTTCAGCTGCATTAGCTCTTGGAAAAATAATTGATAAGATTGGTGGATCTTTAGTTGTTATAGGTTGTCCTGGTGAATATTTAGGTGGTACAAAATCTATAATGGTAAGACAAGGAGTATTTGATGATATAGATGTAGTTTTAATGGCTCATCCTGATATAACCACATCTGAGAGTGGTAGTTCTTCAGCAATTATTCCTCTAAGTATAAAATATATAGGAAATAGCGGACTAAGCTTCTTAAATAAAGGAGAATATACATCATTAGATTGTATTTTGTTAACATTTAATATATTAAATGCCTTACTAAAAGGGTTTCCTGAAGATGTTGAAGTTAATTCTATTTTATCTAAAGGAGGTAGATCCCCATTACTACTGCCCGTAGAATCCGAAGCAAAATTTTATATAAGATCTAGTGAAATTGATATTGCAAGAATTGCCGAAAGTAAATTACGTGAAATCGCAATTTATGTTTCTAAGCTTACTCATGTCCAATATTCTATTTCTCTATATGAACCTGAAAATGAGGAATTAATAACTAACAGAGTATTAAATAGATTATTTAGCCATAACCTAAAAGAAAACGGAATTATACATATTAATCCTCCTAGAGATATCTATGCGGGTTTAAGTTTAGGTGTAGTTAGTAAGACTGTTCCTTGTATTCATCCATATTTTTCAATTACAAGTGATGCTAATGTAAAATATGCAAGTAAAGAATTCTCAGATGCAACTATTTCTAAATATGCTATTGAGCAATGTACTAAAACTGCATTATCATTAGCCTTTACTGGATATGATATAATAACTAAGCAAAATCTTTTAGCAGAAATAAAAAATGAATTTTATAAAAAATAAACCTCCTAATATTAGGAGGTCTTCTTTAATAATTATATTTATTTATTAATACTATCCATGTAACATATATTAATATTATCTATACAACTATGTTTAACTATTCTTTGAATAAATATATTACTAGGTTGAAAAGAAAATTTAGATATTTTTTTCCCACTTTTATAAATACAGTAGTATTTTTCATAACCTATAATATTACACAAATATTTTTTTTTGTTTTTTATAGATGAATAAGTTCTAGGCATTTTACTTTTTTCACCTATATAAAGTATATCGTTTATTTTAATACTTTCTAAGTTATCTTCACTTTTAAATTTTATTTTATTTACTATTAACTTGTCCGATACTATTGCATACTTATATGATAAACTACAGCCCATAATCTCTTTTAATATAATAGCAGTAGCAAATATAAGAATTATAGTATTTAGTGTTTTTCCTATTACATCATCATCCCATCCAATAAGTTCAATACCTTCAGTCAAATACAATACTACTGTGGTAACTAAAAGTAATATTGCAATAACTGGCACTTTCCGTCTAGCAACAACCTCTGTGTGCATCATTTATAAACTCCCCCATACATAGAAATTTCTATTTTCTAAAACAGTATTGTGATTATACTCATTATTTTATCTTTTAGCTACATCTGAAATATCCTTTTAATCACCAAATAAACCTTTAACTTCAACTTATTCTTCTTTTATATAGAAATCTATTCATTTACTTTATATTACTCCTAAATTCATAAAGTACTCTAATTTGATCATGATATTAGTAATTTGATTTATTTCTGTTACAATAAAGATTATAATAGTATAATTACTAATATATACGTAAATTGGAGGTGTAATAAATGATTCAAATTTATAAAAGCATGAGTGAAAATAATCCTTCATTAAAGGTATTAGATACCATAGAACCTGGTTCTTGGATTAATATTGTAGCTCCATCTGATGAAGAATTAATATTAATTTCAAAAAAAACCGGTGTTCCACTCTCCTTTTTAAAGGCACCATTAGATGATGAAGAAACTTCTCGTATTGATATAGAAGATAATTGTACCCTAGTTGTAGTAGATATTCCTTTTACTGAAATGGAAGATAATTCTCTTACCTATGATACATATCCATTAGCTATTATCCATACTGAAAAACAACTTATAACAGTATGTTTAAAAAATAGTAAAGTGCTAACAGATTTTATTAATGGTAAGGTAAAATCTTTCTACTCTTTTAAAAAGTCTAGATTCATTTTGCAAATATTAAATAAAATATCTACATATTATCTATTATACTTACGTCAAATCGATAAAAAGAGTTTAATGATTGAAAAAAGACTCCATAAATCAATGAAAAATAGAGAATTAATTCAATTACATTCTCTTGAAAAATCATTAGTATATTTTTCTACTTCTCTTAAAGCTAATGAAATCACTTTAGAAAAAATGCTAAAGCTTGAATTAATGCAAAAATACGAAGAAGATAGAGATGTTTTAGAAGATGTTATTATAGAAAATAAACAAGCTATAGAAATGACAGACATATATAGTAATATACTTGCTAGTACTATGGATTTTTTCGCATCCGTTATATCTAATAATTTAAATATAGTAATGAAAGTTTTAGCTTCTGTTACAATTTTAATGTCTATCTTTACTATTGTTAGTGGTTTTTTTGGTATGAATGTACCTATACCTTTTGGTTGGCAAGATAATCCGTCAGCATTTCCAATTATATTAATAATGACTTTTATAATAACTGGATTTACAGCATTTATATTATATAAAAAAGATATGTTTAACTAATTTGAACCTTAATTTATAATAAGCTAGTACTTAAAGTACTAGCTTATATTTTTTATAATATATTTTAATATAAGAAACTAAAAAGTAATATACCTAATAACTTAGAGTATTATCTTTTAGTTATCTAAAATATTATAAAGAAGGTGAAATTTTGATAAAATTAAAACACTTAGTACCAGGTGCAACAATAGGTATAATAGCTCCTGCATCTCAAAGTGATTCTAAATTCATTGATGAGAAAATATTATCTTTTGAAAACTTAGGATTCAATGTAAAAAAAGGAAAACATATTTATGATAATTATGGTTATTTAGCTGGTAGTGATACCGATAGAGCAAATGATTTAATGGATATGTTTATTGATCCCTCTATTGATGCTATAGTCTGTTTTAGAGGTGGATATGGCAGCATTAGATTAATATCAAGTTTAAATACTAAAATTATCAGAAGTCATCCTAAGCCTTTCTGTGGATATAGTGATATAACTTTACTTTTAAACTATATAACCAGTAAATGTGGTTTCACAACTTTCCATAGTCCTATGATAAATTCTGATTTTGATGACATTTTAACTAAAGATAGTTTTATAGATATCCTTACTACTTCTAATAAAAATTTTTCTTATAATTTAAACCAATTTGGATATATCAATATTTTAAATAAAAGAGATTTCAAGGGCAGACTATTAGGCGGTAATTTATCTATGATTTGTTCTGCTATAGGGACTCCTTATGAAGTTAATTTTAAAAATTCTATTATGTTAATAGAAGAAATAGGTGAAAATCCTTATGTTATTGATAGATTACTTTCTCAGATGATTTATGCAAATAAATTTATTGGTTGCAATGGAATAATACTTGGACATTTCACTGATTGTTCACTATCTGATTACTCAAATAGCTTTACTTTAGATGATATTATTACACAAAAACTACTCCCATTAGGCATCCCTATAATAAAAGACTTTCCTTGCGGGCATAGTTATCCAAATCTTACACTTCCTATTGGTTGTAATCTATATTATAATTCTGAAAACTCAAATCTTACTATATCTGAAGATATATTTA
>X276_Barnacle_Goose__coassemble_580_pt1 | contig 11359 bp, 11 predicted proteins | sample X276_Barnacle_Goose__metabat2_low_PE_010 | metagenome-assembled genome bin X276_Barnacle_Goose
GGTAGGAGAAGTACTTAAGGTTATGAAAGACCTTGCAAAAACTGGACTTACTATGCTAATAGTAACCCATGAAATGCAATTTGCAAGTGAAGTTGCAGATAGAGTAGTATTTATGGATAAGGGAGTAATTGCAGAAGAAGGAAGCGCAAAACAAATATTTAATAATCCAAAAGAAGAGCGTACAAAGGAATTCTTAAAGCGTACTTTTCAAAATAATTAGTATTACGTAAATAAAAAAGTAGTAAAATTAGTAAATACTAAAAAATAGAAAATAAATTGTTGAGTAATAGCTTAATAAGGTGTAAAATTAAAAAAATGGAAATTTAAAGATTGAATAATTAAAAAAATAAGAAATTGGGGTTGCTTTATGAATATAAAAAGATTAGACGAAATATTAGAATATAACAGTAAGTTTGTAGAAGATAAAAAGTATGAAAAATATACTACAACAAAAAATCCAAATAAAAAGATAGTAATTATATCTTGTATGGATACAAGATTAACAGAATTATTACCAAGAGCAATGAATATTAAAAATGGAGATGCAAAAATAATTAAAAATGCAGGGGCAACAATAATGCATCCATTTGGTAGTATTACTAGAAGTATTTTAGTAGCCATTTATGAATTTAATGCTGAAGATGTAATAGTTGTTGGACATAGTGGATGTGGAATGAGTAATTTAAATGTTGATAGTACTATTAAAAAAATAACTGATAGAGGTATAACTGAAGAAACTATATCTACATTATATAATGCGGGAATAGATATTTCTAAATGGCTTCGTGGCTTTGATTCTGTAGAGGAATCTGTAAGAGAAAGTGTGAAATCAATTAAAAACCATCCGTTAATTCCAAAAGATGTGAATATTCATGGGCTTATTATTGATTCAAGTACAGGAGCCCTTGAAGTAGTAGTTAATGGATATGAATCAAATAATTGTTAATATAAGGGCAGATTTGATTAAATTAAAAGTATGGATTTGTTTTAAATTAATGTTGATTTAAAAAACTTTAGTATTAGTATAACTTAAGATTGTACACGAAGCCTATTGTACCGTATAGTTCAATCTATAGCTAATATTAATATAATTATCAACACTGTGCTAAAACAGAAGCAAAAGTATAAATAGATATTATTACAATGAAAAAGAACATACCTATGTACTAGTATGTTCTTATCTATTTATTGTATAAAGTTTATATATATACTAATTAGGGAGAAAAAAATTTAAAATAATAGTAAGAGGGAGTTCTTTCTATTATTTAATGTACAGTATATCTAGATATAATATCATAGTGGTTAAATATGATATTATGCACTTGTAGATCAAATATTTTTATTAGTATAGTATATAAAATCTTTAACGTATTTAATTGGAATTTTTATAAATTCCTAAAATTATGAGGATAGTTATAGTTTTATGAATTAGGATATTTATAAGCTCTTATTGAAAACTATTCTCAATTACATATTATAATAAATAAATTAAACTGTCAATAGGATATTAAAAATATATATTATAAAGATGATTTATATTTTAGAAAATTGACAAAAAACTTAGTATAGAAAATATTTGGATTAAATTATTAATAGGATATAACTATTAATGGAATACAACTATTAATAGGGATAATATATATGAAAGAAGGGGTTCTATAATATGAGTAGATATTTTAATGGACAAGAGGTTGAGCTTTTAGCTCCAGTTGGTAATTTTGAGATTTTTAAGGAAGTAATAAATAGTGGTGCAGATGCCGTATATTTAGGTGGGAAAATATTTAATATGCGTATGCACAGAAAAGATTTTAATTTTACTAATGAAGAATTAGTAGAGGCAGTAAAAATTACACATTCATTGGGGAAAAAAATATATATAACAGTTAATAACTTATTAAGCTCAGAGGATTTAACTCAAGCTGAGGAATATTTAAGATATTTAGAAAAGGTTGGACCAGATGCATTAATAGTACAGGATATGAGTGTAATCCAATTAATTAAAAAGCTAGGTTTAAATTTAAATATACATTCATCAGTAATGATGAACGTGCATAATCTTGAAACTATAAAAACACTTCAAGAACTAGGAGTTACAAGAGTAGTAACTTCAAGAGAGGTTGATTTGAAAACAATAAAACAGTTTTCTGTTAGAACAAATATGGAATTTGAATATTTTGTTCATGGAGATATGTGTATAGCAAATGGGGCTCAATGTCTTTATAGTGGAATGTTATTTGGAAAAAGTGGAAATAGAGGCTTATGTATGAAACCATGTAGATGGGGGTATAAAGTTAATAAAGATGAGCATGAATATAATACAACTTTCCCAATGGCAGTAAAGGACATGTATATGTATGAGAATATTCCAGAATTAATTGAGGCTGGAATTATATCATTTAAAATTGAAGGAAGAATGAAAGGTGCAGATTATTTAGTTGATTTAATTAATTATTATAGTGACACAATAAATAGATACATTGAAGATCCAATTTCTTATAACAGAAAAAAACATTCAGAAAAGTTATTTGAAAATAGAAAAAGAGATTTTTCAACTGCCTATGCCTTTGGGAATCCAGGTCTTGCTAATATAAATGAAAGAGACGAAGGAACAGGAAAGTTTTATAGTACAGGAAAAGTATTTAGTAAGCCATCAGCTGAAATTAAAATAACTGAAGAAAGAATAGATAAAGTAAAGGAAATATTATCTTTAAATAAAGTAGAGGATAATAAGCCGGAGCTTACTATAAAAGTAAATTCTTATGAAGCAGCTTTAGTGGCAATTGAAGAAGGTGTAGATAAAATTTATTTATCAGGAGAAGTATTTGAGCCACATACTCCATTTAGTAAAAATGAAATACTTAATATAACTAAAAATAAGAAGTCATCAAAGATTTATTTAGGGTTACCAAGAATGATGTTTGAAGATGATTTTTCAAAATATAATCAACTGTTAAGAAATAACGATTTGGGATTAAACGGATTATTGGTTACTAATTTAGGAGCGATAAGTAAGTTTAAGGATCTGAATTTAGAACTTGTAGGAGATTATTCATTAAATATATATAATTCTTTATCTGCAGATTTTTATAAAGAACAAGGGTTAGATATGGCGGCATTATCATGTGAATCACCAGTAGGAAATACAAAAGATGCATTATTAAAGTCAACTTTACCACTAGAAATAGTAGTTCATGGGTCACCAGTTGTTATGTATATTAGTCATGATTTATATGAAAATACTCAGGTTTTAGATAAGGGTGATAATATAACTAGAAAATATAATAATAAGAATGTACTATTACTAGTTGATGATGGAGGAAATGAGCATCCGGTTTATAGAGATAATAAAGGAATGAACCATATGTTATTATCAAAAGAGTTATCATATATGCCAATATTAAATGAACTTAAAAATTTAGGTGCAAAAGCATTTAGAATAGAAGGCTGTCATTATGATGAAAATACTTTAAGAGTAGTAATAAAAGCTTATAAAATGGCAATTAATAATATAGAAAATTGTAAGAAAATATATGATGAATTAGACTATGAATGTTTAGGATTCACATTTGGAGCAATGCAATTTAATTAAGGGGGAGCAGATTTTGATAGGTGCGGATAAGATAATAGAAAAGAAAAAGGAATATTTACTTCCATCATCACATAAAAATCATTTTTATAAAAATCCACCACAAATAGTAAGAGGTGATATGCAGTATTTGTATGATGACACAGGAAAAAGATATATAGACTTTTTTGCTGGTGTATCAGTAATGAATTGTGGTCATTGTAATAAGGAAATATTAGAGGCTACCATAACTCAAATGCAAACTCTTCAACATACAACAATAATATATTTAACAGAAGGTATGGTTAATTTAGCAGAAAGGCTAGCATCTATTTTACCAGGAGATTTAAGACGTTCATTCTTTTGTTGTACAGGCTCAGAAGCAAATGAAGGGGCAATGTTACTTGCTAGATTATATACAGGGAAAGATGAATTTATTGCATTAGATGGTGGATTACATGGAAGAACTTATTTAACTATGAGTGCAACTGGAATACCTATGTGGAGAGCAGATCCAGATCTTTCACCTAAAGTACATTTTGCAAAAAATATAGTTAATGAAGGATTAGATATAGAAGAAGGTGCACGACAATCTTTAAAGAGTATTGAAAAAATAATAAAAGATAGAGGTGCTGAAAACATAGCAGCACTAATAGCAGAACCAATACAAGGGAATGGAGGAATAATAACTCCACCTAAATGGTACTTTAAAGAATTAAAAAGTTTGTTAGAAAAGAATAATATATTATTAATTATAGATGAAGTTCAAACAGGGTTTGCAAGAACAGGGAAAATGTTTGCTATAGAAAACTATGATGTAGTGCCAGATATAATGACAGTAGCAAAAGCACTTGGAAACGGAATGCCTATATCAGCATTTTGTACTAATGATAAAATAGCAGAAAAATTCACAAAACCATCTGCATCAACATTAGGTGGAAACCCAGTATCATCAGCTACAGCACTTGCAGTAATTGATTATATAGAAAAAAATGAATTATGCAAAAAAGCAGATGAATTAGGAAAAGTGTTAAAACAAGGTCTTGAAAATATACAAAAGAAACATCCTATAATAAAAGATGTAAGAGGTATAGGGCTAATGTTAGGTGCGCAGCTAGTAAAAGAAAATGGTGAGCCAGCAATAGAGGAAAGTGATATTATATTAGAAAAATTAAAAGATAGGGGACTAATAGTAGGTAAGAATGGTTTAAATAGAAATGTTTTAGCATTCCAACCACCTCTAGTAATAAATAAGTTAGATATAGAAACTTTATTAAGTAATTTAGAAGAAGTACTTGGAGAACTATAAAAATAAAAAAAGTGCCTCCGGGGTCAATCATGTTTCTCATTATTATAGGAGAAAAATGTAGTGATCCTGGAGGTGCTTTTTATTTTAATGAAATGATTAATTCATCAATTAACTCATCAATTAAAATATCTAATTCTTTAATTTCTTCAAAAGTAATATTTTCAATATGTATTCCACAACATACAGAAACTGTAGAATTTAATTCCTTTGAAAGTTTTTTTGCTGCTTTTTGTACAATTAAATCTTCTTTGTGACCTGTAATTGTTAATAGTGATACAGATGAACTTATTTGAGTTTCATCATATAAACTTTGTCTTGGGATTCCAAGAGCTAATGCACCTATGTGAGGTATATCTCCACCGTAAATGCTTATATTAAAGTCATTACCCATTTTTATGATAGAACATTCTATATTATGACATTTAAATTTCTTTATTATAGTTTTCATTAAATTCTCCTTATAGTTGCATAAATTTTAAAAATACAAAATTAATTATATAAATAATAACAGAAAAATATATATAAAGTAGCAAATAATTGAAAAAAACATGAATAAATAGTATAATTAGCAAGTTAATAGAAAAATAGCATTATATAAAAAAAAATCAATAAAATGTAAGTATATAAAATAATACGAAATAAAATATATTTAGGAGGAATAGTATGTCTTTTAAGGATTTACAAACCTTTATTAAAGAATTAGATGAAAAAGGTGAATTAAAGAGAATTAGTGTAGAAGTTGATCCAGAGCTTGAAATTACAGAAATAACCGATAGAGTATCAAAGAAATATGGACCAGCATTACTATTTGAGAATGTTAAGGGGTCCAAGTATCCAGTTTTAATTAATGCTATGGGAAGTTATGAAAGAATGGCTATGGCACTAGGTGTTGAGAATATAGATGATATTGGTGATGATATAGAAGAGTTTATAGATATGGCTAGTTATATGGGACTTATGAACAAATTTAAATCATTGCCAAAACTAACTAGAATGGCTACAGTTTTTCCTATTAAATTACCTACAAAGGGAGCTTGTCAGGAAGTTATAAATCATGATCCAGATTTAACGGAGCTACCAGTATTAAAATGCTGGCCAGATGATGGTGGAAAATTTATAACACTTCCGTTAGTAATTACAAAAGACCCAGAAACTGGTATACAAAACATGGGTATGTACAGAATGCAAGTTTATGATAAAAATACTACGGGTATGCATTGGCACTGGCATAAAGATGGTAGAGAAATTTATGAGCAATATAAACAGTTAGGTGGTAAAATGCCTATTTCAGTAGTTTTAGGATGTGACCCAGCTATTACATATGCAGCAACAGCCCCATTACCTAAAATGGTAGATGAAATGATGCTTGCAGGATTTCTTAGAAAAGCACCAATTAAAATGGTTAAATCTATTACAAATGATATATATGTTCCAGCAAATGCTGAGTTTGTAATAGAAGGATATGTTGATGTAAATGAAGAGTTAAGAAGAGAAGGACCATTTGGAGATCACACAGGATATTATTCACTTGCAGATGATTATCCAGTATTCCATGTAACTTGTATTACACATAAGAAAAAACCTGTATATCCTACAACTATAGTAGGTAAACCACCTATGGAAGATTGCTATATGGGTAAGGCTACAGAGAGAATTTTCTTACCATTATTAAAGATGATGAACCCGGAAATAGTAGATATTAATTTCCCGCTAGAAGGAGTATTCCATAGTTGTGTAATTGTATCTATTAAAAAGAAATTCCCAGGACATGCAAGAAAAATAATGAATGCATTATGGGGAATGGGACAAATGATGTATACAAAAATGATTATTATAGTAGATGAAAATATAGATCCTCAAGATGTATCTACAGTAGCATGGAAGGTATTTAATAATATTGATGCGAAGAGAGATTTAGTTATATCAGAAGGACCACTTGATGCGTTAGATCATGCAGCAGAAATACCGTTCTATGGAAGTAGAATAGGAATAGATGCTACAAGAAAATGGCCAAGTGAAGGACATACAAGAGAATGGCCAGATGATATTGAAATGTCAGATGAAGTTAAGGAACAAGTAGATAAGAGGTGGGAAGAGTATGGTATTGAGTAACCCAATTAATAAAGTTAAAAAGAAAGTAACTGATTATGGAACATTAGTTATGTTCTCACATACTATTTTTTCATTATCATTTGCTTTAATATCAATGTTATTAGCTGGAAATGGTAAGTTAGATTTTCGTACAATATTTTGGATATTAGTTGCTTTCATGGGCGCAAGAACAGGAGCTAATGCTTTAAATAGAGTGATAGATGCTAAAATAGATGCTAAAAATCCAAGAACAGCCACAAGACAGTTACCACAAGGATTAATGAATAAGGCAGAAATATTAATTTTTGTTGCTATATGCTTTGGAATAATGGTATTTGCAGCATGGAAGCTTAATACAATATGTTTGATACTTTCACCAATAGCGTTGTTTTTAATGATAATTTATTCTTATACAAAGAGATTTACATGGACATGCCATATTATATTAGGTATAACTTCAGCAGCAGCACCAGTTGGTGCGTGGCTTGCAGTAACTGGTGAAATATCAATAATTCCATTAATAATGGGAGCAGCTAATACCCTATGGGTAGCAGGTTTTGATATTATTTATGGAGCACAAGATTATGATTTTGATACTAAAAATGGAATATATTCAATACCAGCAAGGTTTGGAGTTAGAAATGCACTTTTAATATCAAGAGGATTTCATTTATTAGCACTAATTTTCTTATTTATTTTAGGAATGGTAACACCACAATTAGGAATTATATATTATTTTGGATTAGTAATAATAAGCGTATTATTTATAATACAGCATAGATTAGTAAGTCCAGATAATCTGAAAAATGCGAAAATAGCTTCATATAATGTAAATCAAGTTATAAGTATTGTGTTTTTAGTTATAGGATTAATAGATTCTCTAACATAGACGATTTAGATTAATTAAAACTACTTTTAAAATTAGTAGTAAGAAAGGGATGAACTTATGAAGAAAATAGTAGTTGGAATTACAGGGGCAAGCGGAAGTATATATGCTAAGAGATTAGTAGAAGTATTAGTAGAGCTTGGTATTCAAACTAATGTAGTTGCAACAGAAAAAGGGAAACAGGTATTTGAGTTTGAACTTTCCTTAAATTTAGAAACTTGGATTGAAGAATTATCTAAAAAATATAGTAATTTAAAGCTTGAAGATAATAATAACTTATTTTCAGGTGTGGCTAGTGGTTCAAACAAATATGATGCAGTTATTATACTTCCTTGCTCTATGGGGACTATGGCTGAAATAAGTCATGGATTATCTAGAAATCTTTTATGTAGAGCAGCAGATGTTGCATTAAAAGAAGGAAGAAAATTAATAATAGTGCCAAGGGAAACTCCATTTAACACTATACATTTAGAAAATATGTGTAGTTTATCTAAGATAGGGGCTACGATAATTCCGGCAATGCCAGGCTTTTATCATAAGCCAAAAACAATAGAGGATTTAGTAGATTTCTTAATAGGAAAAATATTAGATTATATAGGAATAGAAAATAATTTATTTAAAAAATGGGAGGATGAAACTAATGAAAATTAAAAAAATACTTACAGTTGCTATGACATTAATTATGGTTGGTTCAATAGTAGCATGTACAAAAACAGGGGAAACAAAAACAGAGGAAACAAAAACAGAAGAGACAACTTTAAGACTAGGTATAATGGGTTCTATTGATGCAGTTCCATTAGTAATAGCACAAGAAAAAGGATATTTTAAGGAAGAAGGTATAAACTTAGAACTTCAAATATTTAACGCAGCAAAAGATAGAGATGCAGCCCTTCAAGCAAATGAATTAGATGGAGTGTTAGCTGATGAAGTAGCTATATCTATTTATCAAAATTCAGAAATAGATATGAAAATAACTGGGTCTACTAATGGTTCATGGACTTTAGTTGCAGGAAAAGACTCGGGAGTTACTAGTGTAGAAGATTTAAAAGGTAAGAAAGTTGGAATATCAGAAAAGACAATGATAGATTATTTAGCGTATTATATAGCAACAACAAATGGAATGGAAGGATCAGACATTGAGAAGGTAGCAATACCTGCAATGCCAGCAAGACTAGAAGCTTTAAGAAATAATCAAATAGATGCAGCTATATTACCAGCACCTTTTAATGATACAGCAGTATCAGAAGGTGGAGTTGAAATAACTAAGATATATAATAAAGATATAATGATATCAGTAACAGCATTCCTACAAGATGTAATTAACTCTAATGAAGAAGCAATTAAGGGATTTTATAGAGCTTATAATAAATCAATTAATTATTTAAATGAAACTGATATTAAAGAATATGAAGATGTAATAATAAAAACAGTAGGATATCCAGAAGAAATGAGAGGAAAAATACAAATTCCAGAATTTACAGAAAATTACTTACCAACTGCAGAAAGAGTACAAAAAGTATTTGATTGGTCAAAAGATAATGGAATAATAGAAAAAGAATTAAACGCTAAAGATATAATAAATGACTTAGGTATAGAATAAGCTTGGAGGATAGATTATGATACAGATAAATAATTTATCTGTTTTCTATAAGTCTAAAAAAGAAAAGATTAAAGCTATAGGACCTATAAGTTTTAGTATGGAAGATGATGTTATATGTGCAATAATAGGACCATCAGGTTGTGGTAAATCCACTTTATTGAATGTATTAGCAGGAATAATAAAAAATTATGAGGGGGAAGTGCATCTAAATAATGAAGCGCTTAACCCTCATATTCATAAAATAGGTTTTATTCCACAAAATTTTGGACTTTTACCATGGAAAACAGTAGAGGAAAACTGTCTTTTACCTTTTAAAATAAGAAAAGAGACAGTGGATAAAGAGATACTTAATAATATGAACTTAATTATGAAAAGGTTAAATATAGATAAATTAAAGAAAAGATACCCAAATGAATTAAGTGGTGGACAAAGGCAAAGAGTTTCTATTGTGAGAAGCTTTTTAACTAAACCGGATTTATTACTAATGGATGAGGCTTTTTCAGCTTTAGATGCTATTATTAGGGAAGAAGCACAGGAGTTGTTTTTAGATATTTGGAACGAAAATAAGAGTAATACATTTTTCGTAACACATAGTATTGATGAAGCTTTATATATGGGGAAATATATAATAGTTATGTCTAATAATCCAGGAGAAATTATTGAGATAATTGATAATCCACTTTTTAATAATAAAAATTATAAAGAACATAAAGACTATTCAAAATTATTCTCAAGTATAAAGAATCAAATAAAAAGGGGATGGAATAGTTGAGGGTATTAAAGAAAATATGGATTTTCATTAAAGGGTTTATAGTTCTAAATTTACTTTGGTATATTTTTGCAAAAGCTATGGATTCTAGAGCATTACCAACCCCAGAAAAAATATATGTTAATTTACCAGGACTTTTTAAAGATGGATTTTATGTTCATATATTTAGTAGTTTATATAGATTATTAGTAGGTTTATTGATAGCATTCACAATAGGGACAATAGTTGGATTGCTAATGGGATATTCGAAAAGAGCAAATGAACTGTTAAATCCTTTAATTTATTTTACATATCCAATTCCTAAAACAGCTTTATTACCAGTAGTAATGACACTCTATGGTCTTGGAGATGGTTCGAAAATAGCAATAATAGTATTAATTATAGTGTTTCAAGTAATTGTATCAGTGAGAGATTCTGTAATAAATGTAGGGAAAGAAAATTATAGTCCGTTAATTAGTTTAGGAGCATCAAAGTTACAGTTATTTTATCATGTAACTTTTCCTGCAATATTATCAGAAATATTAACTAATATTAGACTATCTATAGGAACAGCATTTTCTGTATTATTTTTTGCAGAGGCTTATGGAACAAGTAAAGGGTTAGGATATTTTATACAGGATTCATGGACAAGAATAAATTATATAGATATGTATTCAGGAATAGTAGTCTTAAGCATACTTGGATTAGTTTTATTCATGGTTATTGATTTTTTAGAAAGTGTGCTTTGTAGATGGAAAAAAATATAATAGATAATTATATTAGTGTAAAAGGAAATGTTATATGAGAAGATTTATTTAATCTACTACACTCAAGATGATAATTTTAGGGTATAATATAGAGATAAAAGAATATATTATAAATCAAAATAGTTTATTATAGATAATAAATTGTAAAATGATAGGTAAGAGTATTCTTTATTTATAAAAATAAAGAAAAAGAAGGTAAAAATATGAAACAAGATGTAAGTAAAAACATGGAAATAATGAAGAAGGTTATTGAAGAAAGAATTGCAAAAGGGTCAAAGCAAAAGAATACTAAGAGACCTTCAACTTATGGAACACAAAGCCCAGGATCAGGTAATATTAAATAATCTCTACAAAATAGAAATTGATATTAAGAATAATAATAGAATATAATAT
>X276_Barnacle_Goose__coassemble_584_pt1 | contig 11311 bp, 8 predicted proteins | sample X276_Barnacle_Goose__metabat2_low_PE_010 | metagenome-assembled genome bin X276_Barnacle_Goose
ATATATATATATTATAATGATATAATATATAAAACATGAAAAAAATTACATTGAAGGTCTAAAACTATTATAATTTGACGAAAATATGAGATTTTTTAAGTGGAAAAACCATAATTTCCTATTTAAAGTAGTAAAAATGTGATACAATTAAGTAAATATACAAAATTTAGAATATTAAAACATATATAGGAAATGAAAAGGATGAGTGAGCAATGGAGATTCTTGCATTAGGTGAAAAAATTAAAAGAAGAAGAAAAGAATTGAGCATGACTCTTAAGGATCTTGCAGGAGATAGAATTACTCCAGGGCAAATAAGCTTAGTAGAATCAGGGAGATCAAATCCTTCTATGGATCTATTAGAGTATCTAGCAGGGGCACTAGAGACAACAGTTGAGTATTTGATGGAATCTGAGGAAACTCAAGCAGAAAAGATTAGTATCTATTATGAACAGGTAGCAGAATCATATATATTAGGTGGATATTATGAAACAGGAGAAAAATATATCGAAAATGCACTATATTATGCAGAGAAGTATAAGATAGAATACAGAAAAGCTAAAAATCTTTATTTAAGAGCAAATATTTTTATGGCAAAGGGAGAATTGAGATTAGCACAACAGTTTTTCTTGTCAGCAAATGTAATTTTTATAAAAAATAATAATTATGAAGATATAGTAAACACTCTTTTAAATTTAGGTAAAATTACATTAAGATTAAAGGCATACCATTCTTCAAGTAGCTATTTAAGACAAGCAGAAAAAGTTTACTTAGATAATGAAATTGGCAGTGAAGGATTACTTGGAGAGATATATTATTATATGGCAGAGGCCTATTTTAAGACAGAACATATTAATAAAGCTATGGATTATTCATTTTTAGCTAAGGAGAAGTTTAAACAAGTCCAAGATAGGAAAGAGTATGCTAAAACATTATTGATATTATCAGAAGAATATAATAAAAAAGGAGATTTGACGAATGCAATTAAGTATTCTCAAAAAACTTTAGATGTATATAAAGAACTAGATGAATTAAATACTATGTCTGAGATTGAAAATAATTTAGGAAAGTTATTTTATGAGTTTGAAAATATAGAAGAGTCATTTAAGCATTATGAAATTGCTAAGAGTATTAGAAGTAGAAGTAATGATAATAAAATAATTGAAACTTTACTAAATATTTATGAAAACTATATTAAACTTAAGAATATTGATATGTGTGAAGAGATTTTAGGTGAACTTAAAAAATACCTAAAAGAAGATGATATTAGAAATATAATAGAAGTTAATCTTTTGTGGTATAGATTATATATAATAAAAGAGATGTATAAAGAAGCAGAAGATATACTAATAGATACCTATAAACTGGCTAAAACAAATAATTTATTAAATAAGGCTGGTCAAGTAGCTATTATGATTGGAAAATATTACATTGACAACAAGAAAGAGTTTGAGGCTGCGAAATATTTAGATGAAGGAGTTACTATTTTTAGGAATATTGGAGTTCTTAAGGGGTAATTGAGGCGGAGGTTTAGATGGAAATACTGTCAACAGGTGAAAAAATTAAAAGAGCTAGGGTATATCAAGGGATTACTTTAAAAGAATTATGTGAAGATAAAATATCGATTTCTAAAATGAGTTGTATAGAAAATAGTAAAATTAAAGCAGATAAAAATATATTAAAGTATATAGCAAACAGATTGTCAGTAGATTATAGTTATTTAGTTCAAGATGTACGTGAAGAAATAATATTTAATATAGAGGCTATCAATAATAATTCTATTGCAGAGGATGAAATAGAAGATGTTATAAATCATAATATTCATTATGCACTAGAATATAAATACTATGATTTAGCATTTGAATTGATGCATAAATTGTTTCAATATTATGTTGAACATAATAAAGTTGAAAATATACAATTAATAACTTCTCAGTATTATGATTTATATCAGAAAAATAGTACAGAAGAGGGAACTATATATTATTATAAGGATATGGCAACATTTTTCTTAAGCATTGGTGAATTTAATGAAGCAATAAATTATTATAATAGAATTATAGATATTATTATAGAAGGCGGAATTAAAAATAAAAGCCAATATGCATATATTGCTTATGATCAAAGTAAGAGTTATGAAAAAGTTAACATGTTAGATAATGCATTTAATATCTTAAGTGAATCTATTAAATATATAGATAGTATAGAAAATGATATTGATAAAGGTGAAATATATCATTATTTTGCAAGTCTAAGTATAGTTTTAGGCAAAGAGAATGTAAATATATATAAAGATTTAGCGTATAAATATCAAAAGGACAACCCTGCAGCATTGGCCAATTCTAAATGGAAAAATGGAGAATGTTATTTTTTAGTAGGAGATAGGAAAAAGGCTATAGAAGAAATATTAGACGGTATTATAATTTTTCCAACTTCCAATAAGGAGAGTTATGTTAAGTTTTTAAATAAGTGTATAAATACTCTTTATATAAATAGGGAGTATGATAGAGCGTATGAATTAATAGAAACTGCCGTAGATATGGCAATTAATACCGAGAGAAATGAATTAATGGAAGAAGCATATTATTTGAAAGGCATGATATTGCAAAAAAAAGGTATGTTTTTACAAGCAGAAATGTATATGAATTTTTCTTTAGATTTTATATTAAAATGCGGTACAAAAGAAAAGTTATATAATAGATATTTAAACATGGCAGAGTTATATTATAATTTAAACGAGCCAAAGGATTCACTAAAATATTTTACACTTTCAATGAAATTGGCAGAAAAATTTTAATTTATAACTTTAATATTGATTATGAAAAAGAAGCTAAAATTATCTTTAATATAGTATTATAGATATGGAATAGATAGTGCAATATAGGCACTAATTCCATATCTTTTTTTAGATTACTTTAAGTTTTTTATAACTATTAGTTTGGCACTATATCCTTTAAGTTCGGTAACTATATTAAGGATAGTGCTTTTTTTAGCATATTTAAAATCTATTTTAGGAAAAGAAGCTTTATGTATAATTTCCTTTTCTTCTTTATTTAATCTATCTGGAGAGCCCATAGATAGCCAATAGTTATAAGATGAACCGATTTTTTCATTAACATCATAAGTAATTATACGAGAAGCATTTTTTACATTTACTATATTTAGAGATAGCTTTCTCTTTGAAGCCTTTGATTTAAGTCTATTTTTATCTATGTCATTAAAATTTAAACCATTTTCTAAATCATCATTATGGGAATATAGAAGTATGCAAAATTTATCATCTTTTTTAGTAACTATACAACCAGGATGAAGAGATACTATTTCATCTCCAAGTTTACTTAAAAGATAATAGGCATAATATGAGGGTTTTTTTATTCCCATATCATTAACTATTCCAGGAGCACCTATAAATACCTCGTTAGTTAAATATACCTCTTTTTCTAAAACATCAAAAGCTCTTAAATAGTCTAAAGAATCTTTATTAAATATAGTGTTATGAATTATATAAGGAATCATAAAAGCTGTATCATATAATTTATTTAGATTTTTGGCAGATGTAAAGTTTGTTTCTAAAAGTTTGCAGTTATATTCCTCTATTAATAATTTACTTATTTCCTCCCTAATATCATCGCATATATTAGAGTTAAATTGAAATTTAAAACTAGATAAATCTATAAAATCAATTTTAGAGAAATATTCAAAAAAGCTATGAAGTACTTCTTTAAATCTATCTAATGAAAATAACGGGTTATCGAGAACAATAAGTGGTTTCAGTTCAATATAGTCTAGATATTCAATAACACTATTTGCTCTATTCCAGTTACAAAATTCTGAGTTTGGGAATATGCCCATGTCACTACTAAATAAATTTTCTATTCTTCCATAATCAAAATGAATTTCTTCTTGAACATCTTCTAAAATATCCTTATTATCTTCAATTAATAAATCAAAAGCTTCTCCAAGATTAATTATTTCTCTATATCTAGGGGTAAATACATCAATACTTTCATCCATATCAATATGTATCTTCCAAAGTTTATTTTCATAATTAAATCTTTCGTAATCATCAAGATCATAAGATAATATCTCCAAAGCTTCTTCAAGTTTAAAGTAATCAATACGTTTTAGTTTCTCAAGTTCTTCTTCAGTAAGTTTATATTTTTTTCTATATTGAAGTGGAGTACAATCATAATAAATTTTGAAATTCTTGTTTAAATATCTTACATGAGAAAATCCAACTTCATCAGAAATATCAGAAATACTTAAATCTGTATCAAGAAGAAGTTTAACAGATTCTTCGACTCTGGTTATATTTAATAAATCGGTAAAGCTTTTTCCAGTTGCATATTTTATTTCATGAGATAAATATTGAGGACTTAAAAATTCTTTCTTTGCTATAACTTGCAATGTAATATTACTATTATAATTATTAAATATATAGTTAGATATTCTATGATATCTGGTTAAATGCTCTGTTTTTTCTTTTAATTCCTCTTGTTCATAAGTTAAATAATGAAAATTATTAATTAAATGATAAAGTAAATCAACAAGCAATGATTCAATTTCTTCATCATAATCCTCAGACATTTGAACATTTTCACATAAAATACGAGCGAGGAAACTTTTAAGTTCATAATATTCTGGGCTTTCTTGTGCATTATCATCAGAAGAATTTGCATAGAAGAAAATATTATTTATATCTTTATAATATTTTTCAAAGAAATAAGGGTCTATATGAAAAATAAGAACTTTATTGTCTTTATCGCTATAAATTCTATGTGCTTCATCTACATTTACAATTTCTAATTCTTTTTCTCTAATTTCAAAAGTATCAGTATCGATGTTAATGTTAATGCTTCCCTTTAGTACATATAAAATTTCAATAGAGTTATGCCAATGAATTGGATATTCTCTTATATTAGCGTATGAAATTTTAATTGGTAAATCTAATGGATAAGTTATATATTCTTTTCTCATAAAACATCACCTTTTCTTAGTTGTTTGAAAATTAATTAATCAAACTAGCTTATTATAGTTTCGAAGTATCTTAATATTATTACATTATACCTAACTTATATACTATAGTAAAATATAAACGTTTTTATAAAAATAATAATTAAGATAATAACAGTAAATTTTGGTAGTATTTTTGATGTATTTGGAGTATTAGAAATATAGGATTGGATAATAGTATTTAATTATAATAGGTGAGGAAAATTAAATTTAAATACGCTTTGATTTTAATTGAAAATTGTACTATATATTTTAATATAGGGCAAAATAAATTGTGAGGTGAGTAGAATGAATGTTGAAAAAATGACATTAAGAGTACAACAAGCATTAAATGATGCTAATTTAACAGCAGTTAGATTTAATCATCAACAAATTGAAATAATCCACTTGTTTTCGGCGTTGGTTGAACAAGAGGATGGATTAATTCCTAATATTCTAACTAAAATGGATATAAATTTAAAGTTATTAAAATTAGATATTAAAGAAGCTTTAGATAAGATGCCAAAGATAATGGGGGAAGGTGCAAATAATTCCTCTGTTTATATAACAAGGCAGCTTGAAGAAGTGTTAGTTAAGGCAGAAGATATATCAAGTAAATTTAAAGATTCATATGTAAGTGTAGAGCATCTAATGCTTGCAATTATAGAAGTAGATAAAAATGGACCGACAAAGCAACTATTAAATAAATATAATATAACAAAAGATACATTTATGAAAGTTTTATCAGAAGTTAGAGGTAATCAAAGAGTTGATACACAAGACCCCGAAGGGACTTATGATGCATTGGCTAAATATGGAACTAATCTTGTAGATTTAGCTAAAAAGCATAAATTAGACCCAGTTATAGGTCGTGATGAAGAAATAAGAAGAACAATTAGAATATTATCAAGAAGAACTAAAAATAATCCAGTTTTAATTGGTGAGCCAGGTGTTGGTAAGACTGCTATTGTAGAAGGTCTTGCAGAAAGAATAGTTCGTGGAGATGTACCAGAAGGTCTAAAGGATAAGATAATATTCTCATTAGATATGGGTTCTTTAATAGCAGGTGCAAAATATAGAGGGGAATTTGAAGAAAGGTTAAAAGCTGTACTTAAAGAAGTGCAAAGTAGTGAAGGGAAAATAATTCTATTTATAGATGAAATTCATACTATTGTTGGAGCAGGTAAAACAGATGGAGCAATGGACGCTGGTAATTTAATTAAGCCTTTACTTGCAAGGGGAGAACTTCATTGTATTGGAGCTACAACTTTTGATGAATATAGACAATATATAGAGAAAGATAAAGCATTAGAGAGAAGATTCCAACCGGTTATAGTAGATGAACCAACCATTGAAGATGCTATATCTATTTTAAGAGGACTTAAAGAAAGATTTGAAATTCATCATGGAGTTAGAATTCATGATTCAGCTATAGTAGCTGCTGCAAAACTTTCAAATAGATATATTCAAGATAGATATCTACCAGATAAAGCAATAGATTTAATTGATGAAGCTGGTGCAATGATAAGAACAGAAATAGATTCCCTTCCAGCAGAGCTTGATTTAGTAAGAAGAAAGTTAATTCAATTAGAAATAGAAAGAGAAGCATTAACTAAAGAAAAAGATGAAGGTTCTAAGAAAAAACTTCAATCAATTGAGAAAGAATATGCAGAGCTTAAAGAAAAAAATGATGAAATGACGGCTAAATTTGAAAAAGAAAAAGGTGCAATAGATAAGCTTAAAGAATTAAAAGAAAAACTTGATGAAGCAAGAGGAAATCTTGAGCAAGCACAAAGAAATTATGATTATAATAAAGCGGCTCAAATTCAATATAGTGATATTCCAGCACTAGAAAATGAAATTAAACAAATGGAAATTGAAGTTAGTGAAAATTATGAAGGGGCTTTATTAAAAGAAGAAGTTACTGAAAAAGAAGTATCAGAAATTTTATCAAGATGGACCGGTATTCCTGTAAGTAATCTTTTAGAAGGGGAAAGAGAAAAGTTATTAAGACTTGAAGATGAGATGCAAAAGAGAGTAATAGGACAAAATGAAGCTATTACAGCAGTTGCATCAGCAATTTTAAGAGCAAGAGCTGGGCTTAAAGATGCTAATAGACCAATAGGATCATTTATATTCTTAGGACCAACTGGGGTTGGTAAAACAGAGCTTGCTAAAACATTGGCTAGAAATCTTTTTGATTCAGAAGAGAATATTATTAGAATAGACATGTCTGAATATATGGAGAAACATTCTGTATCTAGATTAGTGGGAGCGCCTCCAGGATATGTAGGTTATGATGAGGGTGGACAATTAACTGAAGCAGTTAGAAGAAAGCCTTATAGTGTAATTTTATTTGATGAAATTGAAAAAGCTCATGATGATGTATTTAATATTTTTCTTCAAATATTAGATGATGGTAGATTAACTGATAATAAAGGAAAGACAGTAGATTTTAAAAATTCCATAATAATTATGACTTCAAATATTGGAAGTAGTTATTTACTAGAAAATAAATCAGAACACCATGTTGATGAATCTATTCGTGAATCTGTAATGAATGAAATGAAGATGAGATTTAAACCAGAATTTCTAAATAGAGTAGATGATATAATTATGTTTAAGCCATTAGGTGAAAGTGGAATAACTAAAATTATAGAAATTTTCTTAAAAGAAGTAGAGAATAGATTAAAAGATAGAAATATTTCTTTAGAAATTACAGATGAAGCTAAGAAAATAATGGCTAAAGAAGGATATGATCCTATATATGGAGCAAGACCTCTTAAAAGATATATTCAAAATAGTTTAGAAAATAAATTAGCAAGAAAAATAATTGCTGGAGAAATTATATATGGATCAAAGGTAATTATTGATGGTGAAAATGAGGAAATAATAATAAGAGTAGAATAAGGTCTAAATATAAAATAACGCCTCATAGCCTAGCGATTCCCAGATATATAGGAAAAGGCTAGGCTTCGGAGGTGTTTTATTTAGTTGTTTTAAAAAAAAATAACTATTATGTTGACAAATGTCGACAAAGATTATATACTAAGTAAGTAGTGATGAGCGTCTTTAGCTCAGCTGGATAGAGCAATGCCCTTCTAAGGCATGGGCCAGGAGTTCGAATCTCTTAAGACGCACCATAAATATTATTAATAAGTAGACAAGCTGAAGAGTAGGTTAAATTGATTAAAATATTTATGGATTAAAATACTACTATTTAAACTGTTATATGGTTCACTAGCTCAGTCGGTAGAGCACTTGACTTTTAATCAAGGTGTCCCGGGTTCGATTCCCGGGTGAGCCACCAAATTTCAATGCTAAGTTATTTTATATAAATAACTTAAAAAAGAGAAACACATATGTGTTTCTCTTTTTGTTATATGTTTTACTTTATTCCATTTTCATATTGTTCAACCATTCTTTTAACCATTTCTCCGCCAACACTACCGCATTGTTTTGAAGAAAGATCTCCGTTGTAATCTGAAAATGGTACTCCCATTTCATTTGCTACTTCAGTTCTAAATTTTGATAATCCATTCTTTGCTTCTGGTACTAATGATTTTGCCATAATAAATTCCTCCTTAAATTTGGAAAAATAATTATCTATTACACTACTGTTCAATTATCATTTAAGCTAATTGAACAATGAATGTGAATAAATTATTTTATTCCACTTTCGTATTGTTCAACCATTCTTTTAACCATTTCTCCACCAACACTACCGCATTGTTTTGAAGAAAGATCTCCGTTATAGTCAGTGAAAGGAACTCCCATTTCACTTGCTACTTCAGTTTTAAATTTTTCTAATCCTTTTTTTGCTTCTGGTACTAAACTTTGTGCCATGATAATTCCTCCTTAAATTTAAGAAAATTTTATTTACTCTAATGTTATGACCAATACACTATTCGTTGAGTGTATAAACGCATTTCATGAATTATAAAATTTAAATGGTTTTACTTTATTCCGCTTTCGTATTGTTCAACCATTCTTTTAACCATTTCTCCACCAACACTACCGCATTGTTTTGAAGAAAGATCTCCGTTGTAATCTGAAAATGGTACACCCATTTCATTTGCTACTTCAGTTTTAAATTTTGATAAACCGTTTTTTGCTTCTGGTACTAAACTTTGTGCCATAATAAATTCCTCCTCTTTCTAATTTAATATTTTATTTTGCTGAGCATTTTCACTCTGCACTATTATTGTGTGCATAAGAAAAATATATAACCTATAAAATTTAAGCCAGTACAGGTAAAAAAGATATTAACAAGAAAAGATTAGGATATAGATAGTTTTTATAACTTAGTAGGTGAATATATAAGCTTAATCTTTAAGGTATAGTAGTTTGATTTTAATGTTAATATTAGAATTTATATAAATGAAAATATATAGATAAAGCTATAGAATTAAAGGCTAATAAACCCAAAATCCTATAGCTTTATTTATATTTATTTTTATAAATATCCAGATTAGCTTTAATTAATTTATAAAAACTAGTCTAGATACATTATTTTAATAGATATAATTATTTTTTCTTTATTTTCAATACAGAAGTAATAACTGGAATAGTTATTACTGCAGATAATAATGCCTCTGGTATTCCATTTCCTACACCAGTAGCAAATAAAGTAGCACCTACAATATCTGTTGATATTCCTAAAGTTTTAGCGTAATTTTCTAAATAAATAATGTAAGTTAAACCAAGTACTCCAATTGTATTAGTTAAAGTTGCTACAATAGCTGAAATACCAATTGTAAACTTGGGATTTTTAATTTTATTTTTAAGAAAATTATAAACATAAAATGATACTACACCAACAAGTATCCTTGGGATAAGTGCTATTATTGGATTCCAAAATATAAATGATGTTGGACCTGGAGCTGTGAAGTTTTGGTACATTGAAAATAAACCAAATATTAAGCCGACAATGGCACCAACAATAGGTCCCTCTATTATACCACCAATTATAACTGGTATATGCATTATAGTAAGTCTAAAGCCGGGTAGTGTAATAAAACCTAACCCTGAAACTCCTAAAAATAAAGATATACCTGATAGCATAGATATTACTACCATCTTTCTTATGTTTGTTGTTGATTTTCCAATTTTATTACTTTGAATCATTGTTAAATTCCTCCGTTCTTATTCCGTTTTGGATATAATTCGTAAAATTAAAAATAAAATTTTAGAAAATTCTTAAGTTCAGTTTCATAGTATAACTATTAAATAAAATACAATTAAATTTGTATTATTTATTTAATAGTTATTTAGAATACCGACGTCTTTAATTTTACCATAAATATGAAATTAGTAAATAGAAATATTATAAATTAATATAATACAGAATATCAAAAAGCAAGTATATACTAATAATACCTGCTTTTCTTTAATTGAATTTATATTGTTTATTTAAACGGATAATAAGATTATAAAAAATCTTACCTAAAGCTAGCATTATAAAATAGTTAGAAATCATATGAACTACATCATAAGGAATTCCTGCAATCCAATAAGTAATTGCATATGATGGGCTAACTAAGAAATAAGGTATAGAATATAAAAATCCAAATATTAATCCGTAAAAAGCAGAAAATATAGCTAAAGCTAAATAATTTTCTATTAAAAGTTTACGTAATATAATTGTTAAAAAGCTTAATAATGGCCATAAAATAAAATAACCAATTAACCAAGGACCAAATCCATAAACTAATCCCATAAGCATATTGAAAATCATTATAGGAACTAGAGCATTTTTACCATATATTAAAGAATAGATGATAACTAAAAAACTTACCAGTTCAACATTAGGTATAAAGTTTAATACGACTTGGCTTATGAATAATATAGTTCCTAGCAAAGAGTATAAAATAAGTGATCTAGTGTTTAATTTCATGCTTACCAACCTACAGTAAGTATAAATTCTATTTTATCACCATCTTTAATGGGAGTAGCATCTATACCAGTTACAGAATCTTCATCGTTTATAGTCAGTTTCCACCATTCATCTTTAGACATGTCGGCAGTAATATCTGAAACTGTTGTCACATATCTACCAAATTCAGAATCATCACTTCCAATAAGGTTCATTTCATCTAAGGCTGTTCCAAGTATCTCTGCATCTGTTTTGTGTGTGAATTCATTTTTTATAGAATGACTATCATCAATAACGATAACAGAAATTGTTTTAGATCCAACTTGTATTTGAGATTTTTGATAAGTTTTATAACCAAAGAATAAACCGATAGCTACTAATAAAATTGCAATTGTTGATACAATTATATTTTTATTATTTTTCATTTTTAATCCTCCTAATAACTTA
>X276_Barnacle_Goose__coassemble_586_pt1 | contig 11271 bp, 7 predicted proteins | sample X276_Barnacle_Goose__metabat2_low_PE_010 | metagenome-assembled genome bin X276_Barnacle_Goose
ATATAATATATTATATTATAATTAATTATTCATTTTGCAAAGCCATCATCTAAAATTGATTATTTTAATATTTTTAGATAATAAATAAATAATAAAATTAATTAAATGGTGAATCAAACTCTTCAAATTTAATTAATTTTTTATCCCATTCTTCAACATTAACTTCATCTTTTTTAAACTGCCAAGGAATATTTAAAGAATCCCAATTTACTCCACTTCTATACAAATCATTAAACGGCTTAGTTACCTTATAAAATATTAAGGCATCCTTATCTCCCTTTATATAATAACCATGAGCACATCCTTTTGGAACATATATCAGCTCTTTATTAAATTCATTTAATTCAACAGATATATATTTCCCATAAGTTTTAGAACTCTTTCTTAAATCTATAACTACATCTTGAATTTCTCCAATTATGCAACTTATAAGTTTATCATGTTCTTCTGGTGGCGCTTGATAATGCATTCCCCTTACAACACCAGATTTTGCAATTGAATAATATTCTTCTTTAAAATCAGTACTTAATCCATAAATATTAAATTGAGTATCATTAAATATTCTTATTAAATCACATGTACTTTGCATAAGTACAGTTGGTGTAATTAAATAACATCCTTCTACATCTAAAGCTTTTACCCTAAACATCTTCACATCCCCATTCTATTTTTATTATCAAAAGTTTCTTATTTTTTTATTTTAAAGTAGTAAAATAAGTCTCTCTTTAATATATGAGTTTATAAATTAAAGGTGTTCCTTATATAACAGCTTTATATTTTTTATACTTTATATATAATATTTTAACAGCTTACCATAAAACACCTTAAATATTTAGGGAATTCTCACGTTATTATGGAAATTTCTAAGCCATAGATAAATTTCAGATAGGCTTATTTTCAAGATAGGCTAAATATTTCTTACTCCTAGAGAATTTTAATATAAAAAGAGATAGAATCTTAGACTCTATCTCTTTTTAATTATATATGTTATTCACCTAATACCGCATCTATAATTTGTCCTGCTACTATTGCAGGTAATTTAACACCATTTTCTCCATTTTCAACTATAACTGCTACAGCTATTTCTGGATTATCTGCTGGTGCAATTGAAACAAACCATCCATGTGGAACTGCTTCTGAACCATCTGGCAAGTTATAATCTGCTGTTCCTGTTTTTCCTCCAGCTCCATAATATTGTAGTGTATCCCATCCATAATATGTTTTTCCTTCAACTAAAGTTTTCATATAATCTCTAATTATTGCTGAAGTTTCTGGTTGTATTACCTGCTTTAATTCTTTTGAAGATATTTCTTTCACTACATTACCTTCAGAATCTACTATTTTATTAACTAACTTTGGCTGCATTAACATACCATCATTAGCAACTGCGCTTACCATTAAAGCCATTTGCATAGGTGTAGCAAGAACACTTCCTTGCCCTATTCCGCTTTGAGCTATACTTCCAATTTCATAATCTTCAAGTGTTGGAAATTGACTTTTAACAATTGAAGTTCCAACAGCTGGTACTACTGAATTAAATCCAAATCTTTCAGCCATAGATTTTAATTTTTCATTTCCCATCTCCATTGCAAGGGTTCCAAAAACAACATTACTAGATACTGAAAATGCTTTTCTTAAGTTTATCGCTCCATGAGCTTGCTTCATATAATTATTTAATTCTCTATTATCTGGAAAAACTATTTTCCCATTATCTTGGAAAATTCTATTAGCAACTGATGGATCATTCTCTAGTGCTGCTGCTAGTGTAATTGTCTTAAACACTGATCCTGGTGGATATAATCCATCTACAGCCCTATTAATCAAATATCCTTCTTCACTATTTTCATTTGTAGCATTCTCAATTGCAGATTTTACATCACCTGGATCATATGTAGGCTTAGATACCATAGCTAATATTTCTCCAGTTCTTGGATCTATTGCAACTGCTGCCCCTTTTTCATCTCCAAGAGCATCATATGCTGCTTTTTGAGCCTTGGTATTTAATGTTGTAACTATACTATTTCCTATTTTTTCTTTCTCTTCTTCTTTCTTTATTTGTATTTCTATTTCATCTTTATTATTAATTAAATTCTTTAAACTAAATTCTGATAAAAACTTTCTTAAGGTATTACCTGTTCCACTATATTTTATTAATTCAGAATCAAACTCATCTTCAAGTCCTGAAACTCCATATCTATCATCTACATATCCTATGGAATGTGTATATAAATCACCATAAACATATTGCCTATCTTGGCTTAATTCATCTATTCTTGTACTTGAAGCTAGAATCTCTCCGTCTCTATCATATATGTTGCCTCTTAGAACTTCATTTCTCTTTGCTACAAGTCTTATATTCCCTGGCATTTCTGCTATTTCAGGTCCTTTGAAGATTTGAAAATAAACCATATATGATATTAATGCTATAAAACAAAAAAGAAATATCACCATTACATTTCTAATGTTTTTCCCCAAATCATTCATATATTATGCCTCCTCCGAAATTTTCTGAAGTATTCCAAGCGCAAAGAATATTGTAAGCATTGAGCTACCACCATAACTTACTAGAGGAAGAGTTATCCCTGTTAATGGTATAACTTTAAATACTCCTCCTATAATAACAAGTGTTTGACAAGCTATCATCGTACTAAATCCTACAGCTACAATTTGAGAAAACTTTTCGTTTGTTACAATAGCCGCTCTAATTCCTCTATAAAACATTAAGAAATATATAATCATAATTCCTACTGCAAATATCATACCCAGTTCTTCAGATATTGCTGCGAATATAAAATCCGATGTGTTAACTGGTATATATTCAGGATAGCCTTTTCCAAGCCCTGTACCAAAAAGCCCACCAGAAGAAATTGCATATAGCCCTTGAACTATTTGACCCCCTGCTCCATCTACATAAGCCCATGGATCCTTCCATATATCAACTCTTTCTCTAACATGGTTAAAAATCCCATAAGCTGCTACTGCTCCAAAAGATGATAATCCTAAACAAGTTATTACATACTTCTTTTTAGATGTAGTTATATATAACATAGTTACTGATATTCCAAAGAATATCAAAACTGATCCTAAATCTGTTTGCAAAACCATACAAGCCATAGAATACATGGCAACTATTGCTGGCTCTATTAACTGATTAAAATCATCTTTCAATTTTCCCTTATTCTCATAATTCATTAAAGATGATGCTAAATATAATACCAATGCTATTTTACCAAACTCTGATGGTTGGAAACCAAATGGACCTATGTACACCCAGTTCATAGCTCCCCATGTTTCAACATCAAATATTTTTCCATAAATAAATCCCATTGGCATAAGTACCAATGTAGCTATTAAATATATTTTTTTATACTTTGCAAAACTCCTTAAATCTGGCATTATTACAACTATTAATATATAAGCTATAATTCCAAGTATTACCCATATCATTTGTTTCATTGCCTCTTCTGGATTTAGCCTATAAATCATTGCTAATCCAACTATTGCTAAAATACTAGCAAAGACAAATAAAAATTTATCTCCATCGGGATAAAACTTTCTTATTACATAATGGGAATATGCTATTATTGCACATAACACAACTCCCATTCCCATTGCCTTATAATCAAATTCTTTTGGTAATAAAGCTAAATTTGTAAATAGAAGTAAACATAGTAGATAAATTAATCTTAATAGTCTTTTTTCATACTTTACACTACTTTTCATACTTCCACCTCTATTTTTTATCTGATTTAATAACCTTAAATACTATACTTCCGATTCTTATTTTATCATTAGCTTTTAGCTTAGCTATTTGATCAATTTTTTCCTCATTTACAAAAACACCATTTGTACTATTTAAATCTTCTATATATAATTCATTATTTTTCACAACAAGCTTTGCATGGTGTCCAGAAGCATATTGATCTGTTAATTGAACTGTGTTTCCTTCTTTTCTTCCTATGGTTATAGGTCCCCTTAAAAGCAACATGGTTCCCTCTTGTAAATTACTATTATCTCCAGATTTCAAAACTTCAATCCCATAATTTCCCTTAACTGATGTTAATCTCCTTTTGCCACCTGTTTTAATATCCTTGTACATAATTTTTAGTGCATAAAAAATAATAACATATAAAAGCACCATAAATGCTATCCCAAAAATTATATTTACTAGTTTCGAAGAACTCATTTTTTTTTCACCTCAAATTTAAGTTAGTACTTTAAAATAAATAATAGACTATTATATTAATCTATTATTTATTTTAAATAACCTTATATTTACCATTATATATTAAGACTTTTAGGTAAAAATAACAAGTCCCCTACTTTATCGCAATATCTTTTTAAGATATTTCCCAGTATATGAATCTTCATTCTTACATACCTTCTCTGGTGTTCCAGCAACTACTAGAGTACCACCTTTATCTCCACCTTCAGGTCCTAAATCTATTATATAATCAGCACACTTTATCATATCTAAGCTATGTTCAATAACAACTACTGTATTACCTGCATCTACTAATCTTTGAAGTATTTCTATTAATCTACTAACATCATCAATGTGAAGCCCTGTTGTTGGTTCATCTAATATATATAAAGTTTTACCTGTACTTCTCTTTGATAGTTCAGTTGCTAACTTTATTCTTTGAGCTTCTCCACCTGATAATTGTGTTGACGGTTGACCAAGTCTTATATATCCAAGCCCTACATCAAATAAAGTTTGCATCTTGTTTTTTATTCTTGGCATATTTTCGAAGAATGTTAATCCCTCTTCTACAGTCATATTTAATATATCATCTATAGATTTACCCTTATATTTAACCTCTAAAGTTTCTCTGTTATATCTCTTTCCACCACAAACTTCACAAGGAACATATACATCTGATAAGAATTGCATTTCTATTTTAATTATTCCATCACCTGTACAAGCTTCGCATCTTCCACCTTTAACATTAAAACTAAATCTCCCCGGCTTGTAGCCTCTCATCTTAGCTTCATTTGTTTGTGAAAATAACTCTCTTATTATATCAAAAGTTCCTGTATAAGTTGCTGGATTTGAGCGTGGTGTTCTTCCTATAGGGCTTTGATCTATATCAATTATTTTATCTATATTTTCATAACCTGTTATCTCTTTATGTTCTCCTACAGGATTTTTACTTTTATTTACTATTCTATTTAAACCTTTATAAAGTATTTCATTAACTAATGTACTTTTTCCTGAGCCTGAAACTCCTGTTACCATTGTTAATGTTCCAAGTGGAAATGTTATATTAATATTTTTAAGGTTGTTTTCTTTTGCACCTTTAACTACTATTTTTTCTCCATTTCCTTTTCTTCTCTCACTAGGATACTTAATTTCCTTTTCTCCTATTAAGTATTGACCAGTTATGGATTTTTTAGACATTTTTATATCTTCTAATGTTCCAGCCGCTACTATTTCACCACCATGTTCTCCAGCACCTGGTCCAATGTCAACTATAAAGTCTGCTTCTCTTATGGTATCTTCATCATGTTCAACTACAATAACAGTGTTTCCTACATCTCTTAAATTTTTAAGAGTCTTTATTAATTTATCATTATCCCTTTGATGAAGTCCTATACTTGGTTCATCTAGTATATATAATACTCCCATAAGTGCGGATCCAATTTGAGTTGCAAGCCTTATTCTTTGTGATTCTCCACCTGATAAAGTTCCTGAAGTTCTTGAAAGATTCAAATAATCTAATCCTACATCAATTAAAAAATTCAGTCTACTATTTATTTCTTTTACAATTTGGTCACTAATAATTCTATCTTTTTCCGAAAACTTAATTGAATTTAAAAATTCTAACTCTTCTCTTATTGGCATTTTAGTAAATTCATAAATGTTCTTATCTTCAATTCTAACTGCAAGTGCTTCTTTTTTAAGTCTACCGCCATTACATTTTGGACAATGATTATTACTCATATATTGCTCTATATCATTTTTTATAACATCTGAGTTAGTTTCTCTATATCTTCTTTTAAGAGAATTTATTTCACCTTCATATGCATAAGAATACTTAGCTGTAGTTCCTTCTTTAGTATATGTTACAGTTAGCTTATGACCCTTTGTTCCATAAAGTAATAATTCTACTTCCTCTCGTTTTAAATCTTTAATTGGTTTATTCAGATTAAGTTTAAACTCTTTCTTCATTGCTTTTAATATAGCATATGTCCAAGAATCCTCTTTTAATCTTCCTTCTCCCCAAGTAGCTATTGCACCTTCCATTATGCTTAAATTTTTATTAGGTATTATTAAATTTTCATCTAACTCTATTAAAGCACCAAGTCCATCGCAATAGTCACATTTTCCAAAAGGTGAGTTAAATGAGAATAATCTAGGTTCTAATTCATCTATACTCATGCCACATTCATGACAAGCAAATTTTTCACTAAATAAAATATCTTCGCCACCAATTATGTTAATTACAACTAATCCATCTGTTAATTTTAATGCAGTTTCAACTGAATCTGATAATCTTCCTTCAATTCCTTCTTTTATTACTATTCTGTCAACTACTGCTTCTATGCTATGTTTTATATTTTTATCTAAATTTATTTCTTCTTCCGTTAAATCATAAATTTCTCCATCTATTCTTGCTCTAACAAAACCGTTCTTTTTAATATTTTGTAATACTTTTTCATGAGCACCTTTTTTCCCTTTAATTAGAGGTGCTAAAACTTGAATTTTGCTCTTTTCTCCAATTGCTATAACTCCATCAACAATTTGATCTACAGATTGCTGAGTAATTTTTATGTTACACTTAGGACAATATGGAACTCCTACTCTGGCATATAAAAGTCTTAAATAATCATATATTTCAGTTACTGTTCCAACTGTTGAGCGAGGATTTTTACTTGTAGTTTTTTGATCTATAGATATTGCAGGTGATAATCCTTCTATATATTCTACATCTGGTTTATCCATTTGACCTAAAAATTGTCTTGCATAAGAAGATAATGACTCTACATATCTTCTTTGCCCTTCTGCATAAAGTGTATCAAATGCAAGCGATGATTTACCTGATCCAGATAGACCAGTAAAAACTATTAATTTATCTCTAGGAATTTCTAAGGAAACATTTTTTAAATTATGTACCTTAGCTCCTTTTATTATTATCTTATCTTTCATAACCTAACCACCTCTCTCATATCTATAATCTAGTTTCTCAAATATTCTAGAAATTAATCACGAACGCATATTCCTTATTTCATTTTAGATTTTAATCTAAAAATTGTCAATTGTATTATATATTATTTAATAAATTTTATTGAGAAATACTTACTTTGAATTTAACTTTTCAATCATATCTCTAAGCTCCGCAGCTCTCTCAAACTGTAAATTCTTAGCCGCATCCATCATTTCATCTTTATATTTTTTAATTAACTTCTTCTTATCCTTTGGACTTAACTCTTCTAAGTTTTCTGCTCCATATTCTTCTGGTGACTCTGCCACTTTTGTTGCTTCTATTAACTTTCTTATATCTTTAGTTATAGACTGTGGTGTTATTCCATTATCCTCATTATATTTTGCTTGAATAGTTCTTCTTCTATCCGTTTCCTTCATAGCTTTATCCATAGAGTTTGTAATTCTATCTGCATACATTATAACTTTACTATCTAGATTTCTTGCAGCTCTACCTATAGTTTGAATTAATGAAGTTTCAGAACGTAGAAATCCTTCTTTATCTGCATCTAATATAGCCACTAAAGCTACTTCTGGAATATCAAGTCCTTCTCTTAAAAGATTTATTCCAACTAATACATCAAACTCACCAAGTCTTAAATCTCTTATAATTTTAATTCTTTCCATAGTATCTATATCTGAATGCATATACTCTGTTTTTATTCCAAGTTCTTTCAAGTATTTAGTTAAATCCTCTGCCATCTTCTTAGTTAATGTTGTTATTAATGTTCTATAACCTTTTTTCGTTGTTTTTAATATTTCTCCATATAAATCATCAATTTGCCCTGTTACTGGTCTGATCTCTATAACAGGATCAAGTAACCCTGTTGGTCTTATAATTTGCTCTGCAATAGTAGTTGAATGATCTATTTCATATTGTGATGGTGTTGCACTTACAAACACTACTTGATTGATTTTACTTTCAAACTCTTGAAATTTTAATGGCCTGTTATCAAAAGCACAAGGAAGTCTAAATCCATATTCAACTAAATTTTCTTTTCTTGATCTATCTCCTGCATACATAGCTCTAACTTGTGGCAATGTAACATGACTCTCATCTATAAACATTAAATAATCCTCTGGAAAGAAGTCTAGTAATGTTTGTGGTGGTGTACCTGGGGCTCTTCCATCTAAAACTCTTGAGTAGTTTTCTATTCCACTACAATATCCCATTTCTCTTATCATTTCCAAATCATAATTAGTTCTTTGTCTTAATCTTTGAGCTTCAAGTAACTTATCCTGAGCATTTAATTCTCTTAATCTATCCTCTAATTCATCTTCTATAACTCTTATGGATCTTTCTATAGTTTCGCTTGATGCAGCAAAGTGAGATGCTGGGAAAATAGAAACATGATTTCTTTCTCCTACAATTGTTCCAGTTAAAACATCAAACTCTCTGATTCTTTCTATTTCATCTCCAAAGAACTCTATTCTAACTCCCTTATTTGAAGATGATACTGGAATAATATCTAAAGAATCTCCTCTAACTCTAAATGTTCCACGACTAAAATCTATATCATTTCTCTCATATTGTATTTCAATTAACTTCTTTATTATCGAATCTCTATCTTTTTCCATTCCTACTCTTAAAGATATTATTAATTTTTTATACTCCTCTGGATTACCAAGACCATAAATACAAGAAACGGATGCAACTATAATTACATCTCTTCTTTCTAAAAGTGCTGCTGTTGCTGAATGCCTAAGTTTATCTATCTCATCATTTATGGAAGAATCCTTTTCTATAAATGTATCTGTATGAGCAACATAAGCTTCTGGTTGATAATAATCATAGTAGGATACAAAATATTCAACTATATTATCCGGAAAAAACTCTCTAAATTCAGAACATAATTGAGCTGCTAGAGTTTTGTTATGAGCTAAAACTATAGTTGGTTTTTGAACCTCTTGTATTATATTTGCCATAGTATACGTTTTTCCCGAACCTGTTACTCCAAGCAAAGTTTGAAATCTTTCACCTCTATTTATAGAATTAACTAAACCCTCTATAGCTTTTGGCTGATCACCAGTTGGCTTATATTTAGATTGTATCTTAAATTCTGACATAACTACACCTCCAATTATTCTAATTATCTTTATTAAATGTCTATACTCTGTAAATTCTATATTCTAAATAACAAATATACTAGCTACCTAATACTATTCCCTTATATTATTCGACATAATAACATTATATATTTATATTCTATCCTTTCTTATCTAATTGTTCAAATTTAGATTATCTTCTTTAAGGAGAAACAATAAAGCCATGTAACTCATAAAAAATGATTTACATGGCTTTATTGTTTTATTTTTTCTTTTTTAGATCCTCTAATATCTTCTTAAAATCATCATTATCAACACTTAATGCATCTTCTTTTCTTATAATTTTAGGTACTAATAATATTCCAAGTCTCTTATTTTTAGGTTTTACGACATAATCTATTATTTCCCCGGAAAACTTTTTGATTTTTATTGTAATATCTTGGGTGCTATCTTTTACTGTATGGAATATATCCATTTCTGATAGAACTTTTGCATTATTTATTTCTAAAATTTTATCTCCAGTTCTTATTCCTACTGCAAATGAAGGTGAACTTGGTGCAACATCTAGTACTGCTACTCCCTCATCGTCACTAACATAGATAAACTTGCCATTTTCTTCAGATTTTTTTTGCATTTTAAGCATAAATTCATGCGCCAACGGAGCATAAATAATTGCTCCTAACTCTCCTATTGTTCCAAATGATGCAAGTTGTGCCACTAACACTAATGTTATTCCATATATTAAAATTAATATACCTGAATGTACAACCTTCTTTCTCTTTAACTTAGTAAATGTTACCGAGCTATATCCTATAATACCGTATAATGGTACACAGCTAATAATTGCAACTGTTAACAAGTTCATTGTATTCAATCTATTTATTATTGGCCACCATTGCGGTGTTGCTATAATCTCACTAGTTGCTGGTGATACCCCACTACTAAAAGCTATAAGAATAGCTACTGGCATTGCCCAATATCTATTAAAAGAGAATCCGCCTATTATCTTTCCATCTTTAGTTGAAAATACTGGTACTGCGCCTCTATTTCCATCAACCATAACTAAAAAAGCTTCTACAATATGTAAAACTCCTATAAATGTCATTAATACTACTATATTTATATTTAAATATGAATTAGTACCTGTTGAATTTGCTACTATACCTAGTATTAAGCTTATAAAGCCTAGTATGGCTCCAGAATATGAAAAACATATAAATCTTTTTTTAATAAATAACAGTAATAATGAAATCATAAATATTAACTCTATACCTGAGTTTTCATTAAATACAATTCCTAAACTACTAAGTATAATACTCCCTATAGCCCCTGCACTAATTCCAAGTACCAATTGAGATAATGTAAGTTCTAATGGGGAGTTTAAACTTTCCCCTACTGTCATTTTTTGCATTATAGATATTCTTCTATTTTTCATATAAAACATAATCCCAAAAACAATCAATATAAGCAAATGTGATGGATCAACTATGGCATACGCTACGGATCTTAATGTATATATTATTAACTCCATCAAGCGAGCCACCCTCCTATTTTAATTTTTCTTTTACTACTTCTAATCCTTTAATAAATTGAGGATCTTCTTTTCTATCATATGGACCATCAATTAATTCTTCTGGAATCTTAACTTCTATATCTGGTTTTATCCCTATTTTGTGTATATTTTCACCATTTGGAGTGTAGTATTTAGATGTTGTAACCTTAAGTCCACCTAATCCATCATTAAACTCTATAAGTTGTTGAACTACACCTTTACCAAAACTATTAAGACCAACAGTAGTTGCAACTTCATAGTCTCTTAGAGCTCCTGTAACAACTTCTGATGCTGATGCACTTCCACCATCAATTAAAACTACTAACGGCATTCCAATTGCTATTCCACCTAATGATTTAGATTCTATTTTCTTATCATATTTATCTATTGTATAAGTTATAGTTTCTCCTTTGGGAACGAATTGTGAAGCAACCTTAACAGATTCTCCTAAGAAACCACCTGGATTTCC
>X276_Barnacle_Goose__coassemble_600_pt1 | contig 11038 bp, 7 predicted proteins | sample X276_Barnacle_Goose__metabat2_low_PE_010 | metagenome-assembled genome bin X276_Barnacle_Goose
ATTAAAAAACTTAATAATATCATCTTGAAGCATACTATATCTTAAAAAAATTATATAAATAAACTATATTAAAGAATATTAAAGAACATAATTGTATATATAAATAGAAAATTATAAAGTGAAGATATAAAAATAACAAATCATAAGGAGATCATATGGGAAAGAATAGTTGGGTAGAGAAATGGAATGAAGATATTGAATTTTTAAAGGACACATTAATAAGTAAGCATAAAAACTTATTTTTCAATATCACTAGAGAAGAATTTGAGAGAAAAATAGAAGAGCTTAAAGATATGGTGAAAACTTTGGATTATAATGATATGAAAGTTGAAATAAGTAGAATAATTGCTGGAGTAGGAGATGCACATACTTCAGTTAAGCTACCTATAAATTATGTATTACCACTAGAATTTTATTGGTTTAAAGAAGGAATATATATAGTTAGAGCATTAGATGAATATAAAGAATTAGAGTACTCTAAAATTATAGGAATTAATAACCTGGCAATAGATGAAGTTATAGGTGAATTAGAAGAAATTATATCACATGAAAACAATGCATATTTAAAAGCAAATGTAGTTAAATATCTTCAATCCGTGGAAATTTTATATGGTCTAATGATTATTGATAATATAGAAAGTTGCACTATAAAGTTTGAAACATTAGATGGTGAATTAAAAACTCAAAATATAAAATCTATGGATATAGGGGTATATAATAGTTTAACAAATAATATTAGTGAAGAAGAATTTAATATTAGGAATAAAGAGAGAGAAGAAGTTAGAGTTGAACAGATACCATTATACAGAAAAAATATTAATAAAAATTATTGGTTTGAGCATTTAGAAGAATATAGTTTATTATATTTTAAATATAATTCATGTAAAGAATCTCTAGAAGAGCCAATAGATGAGTTTATTAATAATATTATTAATTTTATAGAATCAAATAATATTGAAAAATTAGTAGTGGATTTAAGAAATAATACAGGTGGGGATTCAAGATTATTAGAATCATTTATAGAATATGTTGAAAAAAATGAGAGAATAAATAAATCAGAAAATTTATTCATAGTTATAGGGAGAGATACATTTTCTTCAGCACTCCTAAATTCATTTTCGTTTAAAAATAAAACAAAGGCAACTTTAATAGGTGAGGCTACAGGGGGAAAACCAAATTGTTATGGAGAAATACAAAAATTTAATTTGCCTAATAGTAAATTTTTAATAACGTACTCTACAGAGTATTATAAGTTAATAGAGGATAATAACTTAGAATCCTTATTTCCAGATATAGATATAGAAATTAGTATTTATGATTTTATTAATAGAAAAGATCCAATAATAGAAAAAATTATAGAAATGAAAAAATAAAGATTATAAGTTACAAATCATTTATAGTACAGCGAATTATTATGAATGAATATTTACATTACATAGAATATAGTAATATAAATATTATTTGAGTAATATAATAATTTTAGGAAAGTATTTAGAATATTTAATTTACAAATTTTTGTAATAGGTATATAATATAAAAAAAAGAATAAATTTACTTATCAAGAGTGGTGGAGGGACTGGCCCTGTGAAACCCAGCAACCGATATTTTAAAATTATTGATTTTAAGATGTATGGTGCTAATTCCTGCAGCTTTATTATAAGCTGATAGATAAGGATATTTTGTAGTGGTGTATTAAGCCTTAGGAATATCCTATAGGCTTTTTTTGAGTGTTAAGAAATTTATGATAATAAGGAGTTGTGCATAATTTTCTTAAGGAAAAAATAAAATCTAGAAAGTGAATTTTTTTATTTTCTATATAAATAAAAGGGGGGCAAAAAATTATGAATATTAGAGAGTTATTTGAAAAGAAGAATTTGGTATTTTCATTTGAGATATTTCCACCAAAGGCTATATCATCAGTAGAAACTATTTATAATACATTGGAGGAATTAAAGGATTTAACTCCAGATTTTATAAGTGTAACCTATGGGGCAGGGGGAAGCCTAGTTAAAAATAGAACATGTGAATTATCATCATTAGTTAAAAACAAATATGGAATAGAGTCTGTGGCACATTTAACTTGTATAAGTTCTAGTAAAAATGAAATAGATTATATTCTTAAGGATTTAAAAAATGCAGGTATAGAAAATATATTAGCATTAAGAGGTGATATTCCAATAAATGATATATCAAAAGGTGATTTTAATTATGCATCAGAACTAGTTAATCATATAAAGAATACTGGAGATTTTAATGTATCCGGGGCATGTTATCCAGAAGGCCATATAGATTGTAAGAATTTAGATAAAGATATATTGAATTTAAAATTAAAGGAAGAGGCAGGGGCATCTCACTTTATATCTCAGATATTTTTTGATAATAATTATTTTTATGATTTTTTAGAGAGAAAGGAAAAATATAATATTAAATCGCCAATTCAAGCTGGAATTATGCCTGTTATAAATAAGAAACAGATAGAAAGAATAACAAAACTTTGCGGAACTAATATACCAACTAAGTTTCTTAAGATAATGGATAAATATGAGCATGATAAAGAAGCTTTAAGAGATGCAGGAATTGCTTATGCAATAGAGCAAACGGTGGATTTAATCTCATCAGGAGTGGATGGAATACATTTATATACAATGAATAATCCATATGTAGCGAAAAGAATTAGTGGAAGCATTTCTAGTATAGTAAATTCAGTTAATAATGGGAATGTTATTTAGTAGTAATATTGTGGATATATATATACTGAAATTTTATAAGAAGAGTTAAAAAATAAATTAATATTAATATTAGATAATGTATGAGTAGTAAGAATAAATTAGAATGAATCAAGAATATAGTAAAATAAAGTATCGGGGGAATATAAAGATGGAAAAAGTAGAGAGTTTTGAATTAGATCATAGAAAGGTTAAAGCACCTTATATAAGAAAATGTTGTGTTTTAGATGGAGCAAAGGGAGATCAAGTTACTAAATTTGATATTAGATTTTTACAACCTAATGTAGAAGCGTTTGGAACAGCGGCAATGCATGGACTTGAACATTTATTAGCACATGAACTAAGAAGTGAAATAGATGGAATAATAGATTTATCACCAATGGGATGTAGAACAGGATTTTATTTAACTGTTTGGGGAAATAGAGAACAAGTTGAAATTAAAGAGGCTTTAGAAAAAGCATTAAAATTAGTTTTAGAAGCAACTGAAATACCGGCAGCTAATGAGATTCAATGTGGAAATTATAAAGATTTATCATTATTTGGGGCAAAGGAATATGCAAAGGAAGCACTAGGTAGAGGTTTTACAATTTTTAAAAGTGAAGAGTAAAACATCTAAAATTGGGGAGGTGAACTGTTGTTAGAATTTTAATAGAATTAAATAATAATCTATATAATTCTATAAGTTTTTGGCAATGGGATTAATATTATGAGGTATGAAATAGAAAGGCATTTAAAAAATAGAATACTTGTACTAGATGGGGCTATGGGGACTAGTATACAAAAATATAAACTTTCTGAAGCTGATTTTAAAGGAAATATTAATTGTAACTGTAATCAACAAGGAAATAATGATTTATTAAATATTACTGCACCAGAAATAATAAGAAACATTCACGGAAATTTTCTTGAAGCAGGAGCAGATATTATAGAAACAAATACCTTTAACTCAAATAGAATATCACAGGCTGATTATAATTTGGAAGATAAGGTTTATGAGCTTAATTATGAAGGAGCTAAAATAGCTAGAGAAATTGCGGATATATATACAAATAAGGATGTATCTAAGCCGAGATTTGTAGCGGGTTCTATGGGACCAACTAATAAAACAGCTTCAATGTCACCGGATATTAATAATCCAGGATTTAGAGCTATTACCTTTGATGAATTAGTAGAAGCTTATGAGGAGCAAGCTACTGGTCTTATAGATGGAGGCGTTGATTTAATAATAATAGAAACCATATTTGATTCATTAAATGCTAGAGCTTCTATTATAGCAGTTAATAATGTTTTAAATAGAAAATTATTAGACTTACCAATTATGATTTCAGGAACAGTTGATAGAAGTGGTAGGATTTTATCTGGCCAAACATTAGAGGCTTTTGCAGAGTCATTAAAGAATGAGAGAGTAATAAGTATTGGACTTAACTGTTCTTTTGGAGCAAAAGATCTAATACCGTTAATAAAAGAACTTTCAAAAACACAGGATCTTTATATAAGTTTATATCCAAATGCAGGGTTGCCTAATTCTCTTGGAGAGTATGATGAATTGCCAGAGGAGACAGCGGAATTGATTAAAGAACTTGCAGAAGAAGGACATATAAATATTGTAGGAGGATGCTGTGGTACTACTTATGAACATATAAAAGCTATAAGTGAAGTAGTTTCTGAATTTAAACCAAGAGAGATTCCATATATAAAAAAAGAAAGTATATATTGTGGGCTTGAAGCTTATAAAATAAATAAAGATAGTAATTTTATTAATATAGGCGAAAGAACTAATGTGGCAGGCTCTGCTAAGTTTGCAAGACTTATAAGAGAAAAAAAATATGAAGAAGCTTTGTCAGTAGCTTTAGAGCAAGTTGAAAATGGAGCACAGATAATTGATATAAATTTTGATGATGGATTGCTTGAATCAGAACATGAAATGGAAACATTTTTAAAGCTACTTGCAAGTGAACCAAATATTGCAAAAGTTCCTATAATGATAGATTCTTCTAAATTTGAGGTTATAGAGAGAGGATTGAAATCCATTCAAGGAAAAAATATTGTAAATTCTATTTCTTTAAAGAATGGAGAAGAGGAATTTATAAGACAAGCAACTATTATAAAAGAGTATGGAGCAGCAGTTGTTGTTATGGCTTTTGATGAAAAGGGGCAAGCGGATACTTTTGAGAGAAAAATATCTATATGTGGAAGAGCATATAATATCTTAGTAAATAAGGTTAAGTTCCCAGCACAAGATATTATTTTTGATCCTAATATTTTAGCTATTGCAACAGGAATAGAGGAGCATAACAATTACGGAGTAGATTTTATAAATGCTACTAGATGGATAAAAGAAAATTTACCTTATGCAAAAGTTAGTGGGGGAGTAAGTAATTTATCATTCTCATTTAGAGGAAATAACACAATAAGAGAAGCTATGCACTCAGTATTTTTATATCATGCTATAGCAGCTGGAATGGATATGGGAATAGTTAACCCTGGAATGATTCAAATTTATGATGATATTGATAAAGGATTACTTGAAAAAGTTGAAGCAGTAATATTAAATAAAGGTGAAAATGCGGGGGAAGAACTTATAGATTTTTCAGAAACCTTTAAAAATAATAGTGCGGGAAAAGAAGTGAATAGACTTCTTTGGAGAGATGGAACTTGCGAGGAGAGACTTAAATATGCATTAGTTAAAGGAATAAGTGATTTTATTGAAGATGATGTATTACATGCAAGAGTAAATTATCCTCGTACATTAGATATAATTGAAGGTCCATTAATGGATGGAATGAATGCAGTTGGTGAACTTTTTGGAGAAGGTAAAATGTTTCTTCCTCAGGTTGTTAAAAGTGCAAGGGTAATGAAAAAGGCTGTTGGTGTACTTATGCCTTTTATTGAAGCAGAAAAAAGTGAAAATGCTAAGAGTAGTGCTGGAAAAGTAGTTTTTGCAACTGTAAAAGGTGATGTTCATGATATAGGTAAAAATATAGTATCTGTAGTCCTTGGATGTAATAACTTTGAAGTTATAGATTTAGGGGTAATGGTATCTTGTGAAACTATATTAGAAGCTGCTAAAAGAGAAAATGCAGATATTATAGCACTAAGTGGACTTATAACTCCATCACTTGAGGAAATGGCACATGTTGCAAGTGAGATGGAACGTTTAAAATTTGATATTCCACTTATGATTGGTGGAGCTACAACTTCAAAAATTCATACAGCTTTAAAAATAGCACCTAAATATTCAAATGGTGTAGTTCATTCAAATGATGCATCTAAAGCTGTAGAAGTTGCTAAAAAGTTAGCTAATAGAGAAACTAGAAGTGAATTTATAAAATTTATGCAAGAAGATTATGAAGTTACACGAGAAAACTATATAAAGTTAAGTAAAAAGTGTATATCAATAGAAGAGGCAAGAAGCAAAAAGCCTATTATTAGTTTTGATGAAGGACAAATTACAAAGCCAAATAATCTTGGAGCAGAAGTTATAAATAACTATAAAATATCGGATGTAAGAGATTATATAGATTGGACATTTTTCTTTTGGGGGTGGGGACTTAAAGGTGCTTATCCTGAAATATTTGAAAATGCTAAATATGGTGAAGAGGCTAGAAAGCTATATAAAGATGCCAATGAAATGCTTGATTTACTTGAAAAAGAAAATGTTTTAGAAGGAAGAGCAGCTTATGGAATATTTGAAGCTAATTCTATAGGGGATGATATTGAAGTATATAATCATGAAAATAATGAATTATTAACTACATTTAATATGCTTAGACAACAAGAAGTAAGTAAAAATAGTAATGAATATAAGTGTCTTGCAGATTATATTGCACCAAAAGAAAGTGGTATAAAAGATTATATTGGTGGTTTTATAACTACATTTGGAATAGGTGCAGAAGAATATAGTGAAAAGTTGAAAGCAGGAGATGATGATTATTCATCAATTATGGTTAAACTTCTTTCGGATAGACTTGCAGAAGCTTTAGCAGAAAAACTTCATTTAGATATAAGAAAAGATATATGGGGATATGCATCAGATGAAGACTTAACTTCGAAAGATTTGTTTAAAAGTAAGTTTAGTGGAATTAGACCAGCTTTTGGATATCCATGCTTAAAAGACCATAGTGAAAAAGTAAAGTTATTTGAATTAATAAATAAAGAAGAAAAGTCAGGAGTTAAGCTAACAGAAAGCTATATGATGGATCCTGTTTCAAGTGTTTGTGGATTATACTTTGCATCACCAGAAATAAAATATTTTGATGGTAGAAAAATTAGTGAAGATCAACTTTTAGATTATGCAAAAAGAGCTAATAAAGACATTGAAAAAATAAGAAGTAATTTCATTATATAATATAGGAACAATTATAGCATTTATAGCTATAGTACTAGTAGATGGTTTTATTTAAGAAACAATTAATTAAGTTATAAGCCAAGGTAGCTTAAACTTTTAAATTAATATAATAGTTTCTTAATAAAATAATCTAAAAAAGGTCATAATACCATACCTCCACCGTAAAAACCTCAGCAGTAATGTTGAGGTTTTTTTATATTAATAGATGTAATTACTTTAATAGATAAAATTAGAGATATTAATGAAATAAATTTTATTATTCTGTTGGTGTCTTTTGTTATCTTTAACAATAAAAATCTGATATCTGTGGTACATTAATCAGAATTTAATATTGACATAAATATAAATAGCTATTAATCTTAAATAATGTTTAAAAACCAATGAAAAAGACTTTAAATATTATTTTAGAAAGGTATAGATACCTTTAAAATAATAAATTAGGAGGGGAAATAGTGAGTAGCAAAATTAATCACAAAACATCATTATTTATACTTACATGGCCAATATTTATAGAAATGCTATTGCAGATGCTAGTAAGTAATGTAGATCAACTTATGATGAGTAGAGTTTCAGAGAATTCTGTAGCGGCAATAGGTAATGTAAATCAAATAATGAATGTTTTATTAATAACTTTTAGCGTTGTAACAATGGCAACTACAATACTTGTGTCTCAATATTTAGGATCGAAAAATAAAAAGAGAGTTTCACAGGTATATTCAGTAGCAGTATTTTCAAATTTGGTATTTAGTTTGGTAATAGGACTTTTATTATTTTTATTTAATGATTCTATTTTTACTTTAATAAAATTGCCTGCTGTATTACGAACAGATGCTAAAATTTATATAAGTATTATAGGTGGAGGAATATTTCTTCAAGGAATATTTATGACTTATGCTGCAATTTTCAGAAGTAATGGACTTATGAAGCAAGGTATGTATATTTCTGCTATGGTAAACATGCTTAATATTATAGGAAACTTAGTATTAATAAATGGTTACTTCGGATTACCTAAACTAGGTATAGCGGGAGTTGCAATATCTAGTGTTATAAGTAGATTAATTGGAGTTATAACTATTATTTATATTTTCAAGAAAAAGATAGATGGAGAAGTTTCATTAAGATATTTATTCCCATTCCCAAAAGATATATTTAAGAGGTTAATGAGAATTGGGATTCCAGCTGGGGGAGAAGCTATATCTTATGATGCATCACAAATGGTAATATTAACAGTTATAAATACAATGGGAGTAACTGCTATTACAACTAGATCATATGTTAGTATATTAGCTTGGTGTTCATATTTATACGCATCAGCAGTTTCACAAGCTAACCAAATTAGAGTTGGATATCTTATGGGAGCAAAGAAGCCTGATGAAGCACACAAAAAGATATTAGAAACTTTAAAGCAAGCAAATATAGTAACAATAACAGTTTCAATTTTAGTATTTATATTTAGTAATCAAATACTTGGTATATTCACTCAAAATCCTGAAATCTTAAAAATAGGTAAAGGGTTATTATTTATAGATATTATATTAGAATTTGGTAGAACATTTAATATGGTTATCATAAGAGGAATACAGGCTGCTGGAGATATAAAATATCCTATCTTTATAGGAATTGTATTTATGTGGGTAATAGCTACATTGGGTTCGTATATATTTGGAATAGTATTTGGATGGGGAATCTATGGTGTTTGGATTGCAATGATGGCAGATGAGTGTTTAAGAGCAGTTATATTTTATATAAGATTACAGTCTGGAAAATGGAGATTAAAGAAAATAATTTAGTTGAACATGTAATTAATTAATATATAATAGATTTATAGTAAAGAAGATTCAAATGTTACAAATTGGTAGGAGAAATTATGAATAAGATATTAAAAGTAAAGAGGAAAGATGGTAAAATAATTAATGTAAAATTAAAGTATTTAGATTTAAATTACATAGATAAAATAATGGAACTTCAAGAAATTATATTAGAGGGATTAGATGATAAAAGATTATATGTAGCTACAGATAGAGAAGGGTTTATAGATTATATAAATGGTTTTGGAAAAATAGTAGGATATGTTACAGAAGATGATGAGTTAATAGCTGTGGGGGCATATATTCAAAAAAAATATAACAAAGCTAACTATGGCTATGATATAGATTTAGAAGGTGAAGACCTTTTAAAAGTAGGACAAATAGAGTCAACTTTAGTTAAAGAAGATTATAGAGGCAATAGACTTCAAAAGATAATTTGTGAGATTTTAGAAGAGATAGCGAAGAAAGAAGGAAACACTGTATTATGTGCTACAGCATCACCATATAATGAATTTAGTGTAAATACATTTAAAAATTTAGGTTATGAAATAAAAAGAGATAAGATAAAATATGGTGGTTTAAGAAGATATGTATTAGTAAAAGAACTAAATATTTAAGATTTTTGAGGCTAAGAATATTATATTATTAATTTCTTAGCTTCTTATTATATAGTAAAAAAGCTACAGCAAGAGCAGTTTACTTAGAAGAATAGAGAAGAGAATTAATTTAATGTATGCTGTATATTCTTATTATTTATAAAAATAATAAATTAATTAAAGAGTAATTTTAATTAAATATAAAATAAAATAGAGCCTGGTATCCGGCGAAGGACTGACCAGGCTCTATCAGTAATTAGCACTTTTATGCCAACTGCTCATTTATAATATCATGAATAGAAATTAAAATCAATATAAAAATAATAAGATTAAATATTTTGATTAATTTGAAAGTTAATAATAATAAAATATAAGGTGTTAATTAATAAAAATTCTAATAGTAGAATTTCAATATAAATGAATAATTAGAAATAAGTAAGAATTAATAAAAATATTAAATCACAAGGTTATTTTAAAATATTTAAGCAAGATTATTAATATAATAATTTAAGAGGGTTTATATTAATAATTATAAGGAAGGTATATTTATGTTAAAAGATGTATATGGAAAAAGCTTAAATACCAATATAGAAGATATAATAAAAAAATACTCTAATATGAATACCAGTGAATTAGAGCCAAGAAGAACATGGAGAGGGTTTAAGGAACTAATATTAGTTGATAAGGTAAAAGAGTGTGAGGATATAATATCGTTTTATTTTAAAGATAAAGAGGGAAAGAAATTAGTTAAGCATAAAGCAGGACAATATCTACCTATGAAAATTAAAACTGAGGATAGTAGATATAATGAAGAAATAAGAACTTATAGTTTGTCTATGAAACCTAATGAATATATTTATAGAATAAGTGTGAAGAAAATGGGAAATGGATTAATAAGTTCTTATTTACATAATGAACTTAAGATAGGAGATTCTATTGAGGCCATGGTTCCAACTGGATTATTTGTTCTAGAAGATAATAAAAAAGATAAGCCTGTTGTATTAATATCAGCAGGAATTGGAATAACTCCATTAATTTCTATGTTGTATGAGGGAATTGAAGATTTTAAAAATGTATCATTTATTCAAGCTGTTCAAAACTCAAAAATACAACCATTTAACTATGATATTAGAAAAATAGCAGAAATTAATGAACTGAAAAATTATGTTTTTTATAGTAGTCCTTTAGAGGGAGATGTAGAGGGGAAAGATTATGATTATACAGGATTTATAAGTAAAGAATGGATAGAAGATAATCTTGATTTAAACAGTGAATTTTATTTCTGTGGACCACCTCCATTTATGAAGAATTTAAATAAATCACTTATACAATTAGGTGTTAGTAGAAAAAATATACATTTTGAATTTTTTGGAGAACCTCAATTAATGGAGTAAGAAAGATAAGATATATCAAAATAACTTTGTATAAAGTACACTTATTGATAATGCAACAATAAAAATGATAAAGAGTTAATAAAAAGATGATTTCTAACAAAATATAGAAATCGTCTTTTTATTATTATTATTATTATTAAATTAATTATAAAATATATCTCTTAAG
>X276_Barnacle_Goose__coassemble_601_pt1 | contig 11032 bp, 8 predicted proteins | sample X276_Barnacle_Goose__metabat2_low_PE_010 | metagenome-assembled genome bin X276_Barnacle_Goose
AATTATAAAATTTGATATTAATACTATTATAATTATAAATGTAAATTTAAATTTTCTATTCATTATGTTCTCCTTTTAAGTAATCTTTAAAAATAAGCCACTTACTAAAAGTTTTTTATTTCCTCTTACTTATAATTATATTGTATCCCATAATTAACCTTAATATGATAGTAAATTCACCCTTTAAACATATTCTTATAATTTTCCCCTCTAATTTTTTCATTAACAATAACCCCTATATGAATATTGTTATTATGTAATGTAAGTGTTATACTATAACGTATAATATACCCTAAGAATTCAGTATCCTTGGGGTAAATTACACCATTTAGGTGTAAAATTTTTATAAGATATGGGGAGGTCAACTTGAAGAAAAGAAACTTACTTAAATCATTAGCATTAGCTCTTTCAATAACTTTTTTAGCGCCACTCGCTAATAAAGTTACTGCTCAAACAAATAATACACCTGATATAATAGGTCATTCAGCATTAACTATGGACTTAGAAACTGGTGAGGTTATTTACTCAAAAAATGCAGATGAAAAGAGATCTATTGCAAGTACAACAAAATTATTAACAGGATTATTATTTGCAGAAAATAAATCAAAAACAGATATGATCCCATTTACACAGTTAGCTGCTACTCAAGATGGTGGCGTGAATTTCGGAAATTTTAAACAACTTAATGTAGGAGATACATTAACTGCTGACGATGTTATGAAAGGACTTCTTATACATTCAGCAAATGACTCTGCTTTTATGATTGCAGAATCAGTTTCTGGAAGTGTTGAAAACTTTGTTTCCTTAATGAATCAAAAAGTTAAAAATCTAGGACTTACAAATACTAATTTTGTTAATCCAAATGGACTTGAATCTTTAGATTCAAATAAGCAAGTTACAGATGGTAACCATTCAACTGCTTATGAGTTGGCTATTATAGCTAAAGAAGCATTTAAAAATGATTGGGTTCGTGAAACTATATCACAAAAAAATGCTGTCACTACAATTAATCTGACAGGGGCACCGGCTACTCTTGAAACTAAAAACAAAAATTTAGGTAAAGATGGTAATGTTGGTGGAAAAACTGGAAATGAAGATTTAGCAGGACATTGTTTTGTCGGATTTTACGAAAAAAATGGCAGACAGCTAGTTACTGTTGTTTTAGGCTCAGAATATGGAGCAGATGGTACAAATGTATTTAACGATACATCAGAAATTGCTAAATATAGTTATAGTGCAGAAAAAGAAATATATAAAAACTCTGATGAGGAAGTTGGAACTACTGATTTAGAATATAAATTATTTAGATTCTTTGGACCAACTAAAACAATTACGGCTCCAATAATTTTAGCTCAAGATGTAACATATTATAAGAATGATTTAAATGATAAAACAGCTAATATTTCTTATAATTCTGAAGGTATAAATGCTTGGAACGTTACTGGTAATAAAGAAGTTCCATTAACATTTACTACAATTGGACATACTGAAGAAGTTGCAGGAACTTTAGGGATTTCTACAATGGATTTAATAAAAGAAAATTTAACTATCTATTTAGCATCTTTACTTATTATAGCAATTATAGCAGTACTTATAACTCTTATAGCTAGAATAATTAATATGAAAAAGAGAAAACGCAGAAATAGAAGATACAGATATTAAAAAAGTGCCACTTGGCACTTTTTTTATTTAATTATAATTCTATTTTTTAAAATTAAATTTAAGAATTTTTTTCTCAAGTTCTTCAGATAACTGCTTCAAGAATGTAGAGTTTGATGCGAACTCCTCGGTAGCTGTTGCAACTTCTTGTGAAGATGCTGATACTTCCTCTGCACCGGCTGCTGTCTGTTCTGTTATAGATGATAAATTATGTATCTGTTCTATAATATTATTCTTACTCTTATCAACAGCATTAATATCTATTGTTATATTACCAACTCTTTCACTAACTGTTATTATAGAATTAATAATTTCTTTAAATATTTCCTCTGCTTCCTTAATTGATTCTTCCTGTTCAACAACTGATAATGTAGCATCTGAAACACGTTCAACTGCATTAATAACTTTATCCATTACATCCTTTATAACTTCATCAATTTCTTTTGCAGATCTTGAAGTCTCTTCTGCTAATTTTCTTATTTCATCAGCTACTACTGCAAATCCTCTTCCAGCTTCCCCTGCTCTTGCAGCCTCAATAGCTGCATTTAACGCTAAAAGATTAGTCTGTTCTGTAATTTGGGCAATAGTTTCATTCATTTTACCTATTCTTTGAACACTATCCGATACTAATAAAACTTCTTCACTTACATCATTTGTTGATATTTTAGTTTGATCAGATTTCACCTTAACTTGTTCTATTACTCTAATTCCATTTTCACTTAATTTTCTAGTTTTTATACCTTCAGTATTAAGATCTTGTATTGATGTATTAATATTATCTATTGATGATGATACACCCTCCATATCTGTTGATAATCTTTCTATACTTGTTGCAGATTCCATACTTCCTCTTGTAATTTCTTCTACTGTGGATGCTACTTGTCCCATAGATGCAGCAACTTCCTCACTCATACTTGCCAAATTAGTTGATGATGAGTTTACCTCTCTAATTGATACATGTACATTATTTATTAAATTAGATATATTTTTTTTCATTTCATTAAAACTATCAGCAAGTTCCTCAAATTCATCACCAGTATTTATGTCAAGGATACCAGTAAAATCCCCTGTAGCTGTTCTTGCTGTATCAGTCCTAATCTTTTTTAATGCCATACTCATCACTTTAGAAAATGAATTTACAATTATAATAATTATTATAATTGCCACTAAACTAGCTAAAATAAATGTTGAATTCATTTGATTTATTATTTTATTATAATCTTTAGTAGTTTTTTCAATTAATATTTTCCAATCTAATCCATCTATCGTACCATCATATGCAATAAATTTTATGCCTTCCATAGGATACTCAATTAATCTGCTCTCTTCATTTTTTTCTCCCACTACACTAGATGCTATTTCTTTATAATCTTTTCCAATTAAATCTTTATTTCTATGACTTATAACCTTTGAATTTCTATCTAATATAACTGCGCCTCCACCATCTTTAAAAGTTATTTTAGAAACTCCTTCAGAAACTGAAGCTAAATCTAAATCTACTGCAATAACTCCCTTTACTTCTCCCTCTTTAATCAATGCCTTAGATATTGTTATAATTGGATTGTTTGTTATAAGATCTGTGTATATTTCACTTATCTGACTTTTTTCTGGATTGTTAACAGCATTATAATACCATTTACGCTCCTTTAAATTAACATTCTTAACAGCATCAGTTTCTGGATAAATAATAACCTTATTTTCATCTGATACTACTATAGCTGTAATTAAATCTTTATCACTATTTTTTAAATCCTTCATACTTTTTTCAGCATCTTCTATTTTTATATAATCATCTAAAAGCTCTAGTCTACTTTGAGTTCCTATTATTTTACTCTCTATACTATCACTAACCGATACTGATAAATTATCACCTTCTGCCATAAAATTTCTACCAACATCTTTAGCATAAAGTACGTATAAACTAAAATAAATAATTAAAATAGGAATTACTATCACAATCATCATTATAGAAAAAATTTTAGATTTTAATCTTTTGCTTTTTTTAATACCCTTACTTTTTTTCTTAATCATTTGTCTCTCCCCTTTTTATAATATTCTCTTATCTAATTGTCGTATATTAATATTAAAACTTAAGTTCTATTAATCATTATATAAAACATTTCTAATTAACACCTCTAACAAAAATATTGCTATTATGATATAATTCCTATTAAATATAGTTATAAGGAGAATAATATGAATAAAGTTGATTTTAAAGGTAGCGTAGTTCTAAATCCAGTACCAGTTGTTTTAATTACTTCAAGAAATTCCGAAGGAAAAGATAATGTTTTTACTATTGCATGGGGTGGAACTGTCTGCACCAAACCACCTATGGTTTCAATATCTATAAGACCAGAAAGGTTATCTTATGAATATATAAAGGAAAGTATGGAGTTTATAATCAATATGCCTTCTCAAAAAATTGTTAAAGCTGTTGATTATTGTGGTGTCAGACCTGGTAGAAAATTTGATAAAATTAAAGAAATGGGCTTTACAATGAAAGAAGGAACCCATGTAAATGCAGCATACATAGATGAATGTCCAGTTAGTATAGAATGTAAAGTTAAAAGTATAACCCCCCTTGGAACTCATGATATGTTTGTAGCTGAAGTAGTTGGTTCTCATATAAATGAAGATCTTATGGATGAAAAAGGTAAAATCCATTTTGAAAAAGGTGATTTAATTACTTATTGCCATGGTGAATATTATCCAATGAGTAAAAATGCCATAGGAAGCTTTGGTTTCTCTGTTGCAAAACCTAAAGTAAAAAAAGAGAAAGCAGATGAAAAAACTATTATATCTAAGGATAGTTCTTCCTCTGATAATAAAAAATCTGAAACTAAAAAAACAAGCGTTAAAACTAAATCTACTAAAAATAAATCTAATAAGGTTAAATCTACTATGGTTAAATCAAAAAAGAAAACTTCTATTAAATCAAAAAAGAAAAAACATAGAATATAATAAATTATATTGAATTAAACAATATTGCATATACATTAATAAGGGGAGATATATAATGTACATATTAACTTACAAAATAAATTCTAATGAAGTAGATTCAAAAATAGAAATACTACAAATAAATGATATTTTTAACACCTTTTATGAAAGTCCACTTGAAATAACTACAGATGATTTTGGATATGGTTATTTAGAGAAAGAAGATGAAATAATTGATTTCAAAGTTGCTTTCGAAGGTGAATTAAAAGATCTTGAAAGTTTTAAAACACAAGTTTCGACTTTACTTAATAGCGATATCGTAGATGTTTCCGAAGTAAACTATGATTATTCAACATACGATTTTCCAGCTGTTCATATAGATGATAATTGGGTTTTAGCAGGTGTTGAAGAAGATTTTCCAAAGAAGAATAAAATCTGTTTTGTTCCTCAAGGTGCTTTTGGTACTGGCTTACATGAAACTACCCAAGATATTCTTAGGCTAATTCTTAATAAATTAGATTTAAAAGATAAATCTCTTTTAGATATAGGTACCGGTTCTGGTATATTATCAATAGCCTCATCTATTGTTGGCGCATCAAATGTTGATGCATTAGATATCCGTGATGTCCGCGATGAAGTTGAGTTAAATGCTTCTCTTAACGGATTATACAATATAAATGTTTTAGTTGGAGATGCGTTATGTGGTGAAGTTACGGTTCAAGATAAGTATGATTGGATATATATAAATATTGGTGGTGAAGAAACTGCATTATTTATGAACTTCATAAAATCTCATTTATCATCTAATGGAAAACTACTAGTATCTGGTCTTGTTACATGGAGCTATGATTCAGTACAAAAAAATATTGAAACATATGGATTCAAATTAGTAGATAAATATCAAACAAATGAATGGGTCACTGCGATATTTACACTTTAAATTTATATATGAATAAATAGCCACCGTATTTAAGTTTTAAAATTAAATACGCCCTAGTTAAGTTATATTTAAAACTTAATCTTATTATAACTTTATAAATAATCTAATAAAAACTAATTTCTATATAATCAAAAGAAAAAACCATGTATATCTGAGATTAACTCTCTGATATACATGGTTTTTCTTCATGAAGAACTTCTGAAAATTTTTAATAATATCCAATCTTTATTCTCTTCTATAAAGATATTTATAAATACTATAATTAGTTTTAACTGTATCTACATATTTCTTAGTCTCTTTAAATGGTATATAATCTAGATTTTTACCATCTTTAGAGTATCTTTCATCTTCTAGCCACTTATTAACATTTCCACTTCCACCATTATAAGCTGCTAATATTAAATCTAAATCTGTAAATTCACTTTCTAAATTTGCTAAATACCAAGACCCTATTTTTATGTTAAGCTCAGGATCAAAAAGCATATTTGGAAGAAAATAGTTTATACCAATCTCTTCTGCTGCCCATGCACCTGTGTTATCCATAATTTGCATAAGACCTTTTGCATCTCTAATAGAAACTGCATTTTCATCAAAATTACTTTCTGCCTTAATTACTGATAATACTAATAATGGATCTATATCATAATATTCACTATATTTAACTATATATTCACTATATTTATAAGGAAAAATGTAGCTTTTAATAATAAACATTCCAGACAAATAAGTTATAACTATCGCTATTAAAATTATAAAAATACGCTTAAATTTCATAATGGCTCCTCACTAATAAATATTCTTTAAGAAATCCACTAGGCTATCTACTTGTATTTTTGTGCTTACCAAATCCTTATTATTATCAATAATTACATCTGCAAACTCCATCTTAGTATCTAGAGATAATTGAGAATTTATTCTATTTATTGCTTCATCTCTTGAAATATTATCTCTAATCTTTACTCTTTGGACTTGAGTATTATTGTCTACCCATACAACTATTATATAATCCATCTCTTCATGCAAATTATTTTCTATTAATGTTGGCGCATCTAAAATAACTAGTTTCTTACCTAATTTTTCTTCTCTATCTAACGCCTCATAAATCTCTCTTTTTATATAGGGCATAATTATAGCTTCATATTTTTTCCTTTGCTTTGGGAATCTAAATATATGGTTTCCAAATTCCTTACGTCTAAATTCTCCTCTCCAGTCAAAAAAACCTAAGCCGAACTCAATTTTAACCTTTTCAAGAATTTCCGGATAATTTGAAAGTACATCTCTTGCTATAATATCTGCATCTATAACAGTAAACCCACTATCTTTTAGTATCTTAGATACTGTACTTTTCCCAGATCCAATTCCTCCAGTTAACCCTATTTTAATCATCTAATAAGCCCCCTTATTTAGCCTCATACCATGTTTTACCTAAGTTCATGTCTACTTCTAAAGGCACTGAAAGATTTAATACTGCTTCCATTTCCTCTTTAACTATTTTTTTAACTTCTTCAAGTTCATCTTCTTTAACATTTAAAATAAGTTCATCATGAACTTGTAATATCATTTTACTTTTTAAATTTCTATTATTTAATGTATTATAAACATTAACCATTGCAAGTTTAATTATATCAGCAGCACTACCTTGAATAGGTGCATTCATTGCAAGCCTTTCTCCAAGTGCTTTAACTATTCTATTTGAAGATTTTATTTCAGGAATAAATCTTCTTCTATTTAGAAGTGTTAACACATAACCAAGATTTTTTGCCTCTTCCATAACTGTATCTAAGAATCCTTTTATTTTAGGATATCTCTCAAAGTATATTTCCATATATTCTGACGCTTCTTTTTTAGTTATTTTTAAATCTTGAGATAAACTAAAATCACTTATTCCATAAACAATTCCAAAGTTAACAGCCTTCGCTCTACTCCTCATTATAGGAGTAACCTCATCTATATCAACCTTAAATACTTCTGAAGCCGTTTTAGTATGAATATCACTATGATTTTTAAATGCATCAATCATATTTTCATCACAAGCCATATGTGCAAGGACCCTAAGTTCAATTTGAGAATAATCACAAGATAATAGTATATCTCCCTCTTCCATAGGAATAAATACCTTTCTAATTTCTCTTCCCATCTCTTGTCTAATAGGAATATTTTGAAGATTCGGCTCTGTACTTGACAATCTTCCTGTAGTTGTTACAGTTTGATTAAAACTTGAGTGAATACGGCCATCTTTATCAATTACATTCTTTAGCCCTTCAACATATGTTGAATTTAATTTTGTTATAGTTCTATAATAAGTTATTTTAGGAATTATCTCATGTTTATCCTGAAGTTTTTCTAAAACCTCTGCATTTGTTGAATATCCAGTTTTAGTCTTTTTAATTACAGGCAAATCTAACTTTTCAAATAATATTTTCGCAAGTTGCTTTGGTGAATTTATATTAAATTTTTCTTCAGATAATGCAAAAATTTCTTCTTCTGTCCTTCTTATTTCCTCTTTAAAAATAACAGCTAACTCATCTAATTTTTTTTCATTAACATTAAACCCTAAAGTCTCCATTGATGATAAAACAAATATTAGTGGATGCTCAATTGTATAATATAACTCATCCATACCGTCATTTTTTATCTTTTCCTTTAGAAGTTCGTATAATTCCTTAATTTTAGTTACAATTTTAGCCTTTAATGAAACTCCCTCTCCTGTAACTTCCTCACCTAAGTATTCATTTACAAGAGTTGTTATTGGATACTCTGATCTTGCAGAATCTATAAGATAAGCTGCAATAGCAGTATCAAAATCAAATCCTTTTATTGATATTCCCATTTTATTTAATACTGTAACTAAATTTTTACCATCATTTATTACCTTAAATAACTTTTCATTTTCCATAAAGTTCTTTAAAGATAACATACACTCTTCTTCATTTTCTTCAAATATTTCTTTCATATTAATTGATGCTACTATATTTCCATCATAAATCATCATATTCTCTAGATTTATTTCTGAGTATTTAGAAGCATTACTTACTTCATAAGTAATATAACTTCTTTCATTTATATTGTTTAATACATCATTTAATTCATTAAGATTATTAACTTCCTTAACATCTATAATAACCTCTTCAGTTTCAACATCTGATTCTGGTAATTTAGCTATTAATGTTTTTAATTGAAGTTTAAATAATAATTTTATAAGTTTTTCTCTATCATATTCTTTCTGACTTCTGATTTCATCAAGATCAAAATCTATAGGCACTTCTGTCATTATAGTAGCAAGTCTCTTACTGAATATTGCTTGTTCTCTATATGTTTCTAAATTTTCCTTAAGTTTTTTACCACTAATATTATCTATATTATTAAGAACCTCTTCTATAGAACCATAAGTTTGAATTAATTTATATGCTGTTTTTTCTCCAACACCAGGAACCCCTGGTATATTATCTGATTTATCACCCATAAGCCCTTTAACATCAATAAATTGAGTTGGAGTTACTCCAAATTCTTCTACGAAAGTTTCATAGTTATAATTAGCAGTTTCACTTACACCCTTTTTAGTTATTATTACATTTATATTATCTGATGCTAATTGAAGAGCATCTTTATCTCCCGTTACTATAAATACTTCAATTCCATTTTTTTCTGCATATTTTGCAAGTGATCCTATTATATCATCAGCTTCAAAACCATCTATTTCATGAATAGTAATAGATAATAATGAAAGTATTTCTTTGATTAATGGAAATTGCTCTGCAAGTTCTGGTGCCATTTTCTTTCTTCCAGCTTTATATTCATCAAATTCTTTATGTCTAAAAGTGGGCCCCTTTCTATCAAATGCTGCAACTATATAGTCTGGTTTTATTTCTTCCCTAAGTTTGAATAACATATTTGCAAATCCGTAAACCGCATTTGTATGTACACCTTCACTTGTTGTAAGTGGTGGTATGGCAAAAAAAGCTCTATTTAAAAGACTGTTAGAATCTAAAATAAGTAATCTTTCCATTTTTTCCTCCAATGTTAGTATATTTATTTTGATATTCCTTCATTCAATTATACTATTTATTACTATAAAAATCATTATTCTATGATTTCATTATATGAAATAAATAATACTAACCTACTTTAAATATATCTTATTATACTAAATTTATCTATTTTATAATTAATAGACCTATACTATTACTTTAACATAAAAATATTATTATGTTATATACATTAATAAATATTAACTTATTAATATTAAAATATACTTAAATCCAACTCTTCGGCTAAATCTTTAATAAGTCTAAGACCCGCAATACTATTTCCTTTTTTATCTAGTGAAGGTCCATATATACCAATTCCATAACGTCTTGGTACAGTTGCTAAAATACCTCCGCCAACACCTGATTTCGCTGGTATTCCAACATCTACTGCAAACTCTCCTGATGCATCATACATTCCACACGTAACCATAATAGTTTTTGCTATTCTACAAACTTCTCTAGACATTAACCTTTGACCATTCCAAGGAGCTAATCCCTCATTTGCAAGAACTGCTCCAAATCTAGCTAAATCACGAGCAGTTACTTCAATAGAACATTGTCTAAAATAAATATCTAAAATATCTTCAACATTGCCTTCTAATATATTATTGCTTTTCATGAAATAAGCTAATGATCTATTCCTATCACCAGTTGCTTTTTCAGATTCATAAACTTCTTCATTTACACCTATATTTGGATTATTTGTAGCTCTTCTAATAAATTCTATTATTCTTTGGAACTTTTCTTCTTTATTTTCACCATATATAAGTGATGTAGTTACAATTGCTCCTGCATTTATCATTGGGTTATATGGTCTATTTTGATCTCTAACCTCAAGGTTAACTATTGAATTGAATCCCATTCCTGTTGGTTCCACATTAACTTTTCTAAATACATTTTGATTACCATTATCACCAAGTGCTAAAATCAAACCCACTACTTTTGAAATACTTTGTATAGTGAACTTCTTATCACAACTTCCTGCATAAAACTCTCTTCCACTACTTAGTTCAACAATGCATATTCCTAAATCTTCTGGATCTGCTTCCAAAAGTGCTGGTATGTAAGAAGCAAGCTTTCCTTGTTTTCCATATATTTTATTTTTATCAACTAATGTAGATAATAAATTAAACATCAAGCACACACTCTCCTAATTCTTCTTTTGTTTTTAATAATAGTATTAGATATTATAACCTCATTTCCATGTAAAAACACAGTAAAATCTTATTGCCTTATATCCTTATTTTAATACTACAACTTTATTTTTTGGCTTGTTAGACAATAATGTTGATATTAGTTTATAAATAAGTAATACCAGTATTTGAATTTCATTATTTATAAATATAATATAGTCATCGCTAGGCGGAGCTATCCACAATTTAATCTAACACAGCGTATTTTTTCAGAAAAAAATGATGTAAAAGTTTATTGCACCATATATTAACAATGCAGACTTTTACATCAT
>X276_Barnacle_Goose__coassemble_612_pt1 | contig 10802 bp, 8 predicted proteins | sample X276_Barnacle_Goose__metabat2_low_PE_010 | metagenome-assembled genome bin X276_Barnacle_Goose
AAATTATAAATGTAAATAAATCTATTATTTATAAGATAAGAAAATTAAGGCTATAGAATTTTTGGTGATACCATTAATTCTATAGCCTTTAGTTTTTTATGATTAATATATATGAAATCTATATTAAGAGAATATATTTATAAATCAATTGAAACTACTTTTATATTTGAAACAGTTGGATCTTCAGTTCCTTGCACATATAAATTAGCTCTTTTTAAGTCTTCTACATAATCAAGTACATCTTGAGTTATTTCTTCACCAGGGCAAAGCAAAGGAATACCTGGTGGATAAGCAAGTAAAAATTCCCCGGAGATTCTACCAAGACTTTCTTTTATAGGAATGGAAATATTAGCACTATTAAAAGCTTCTCGTGGATTTAAAATTCTTTTTGGAATAGATGGAATATCTAAGAAATCTTGTATAGGCTCCTTTTTTCCAAAGTATTCATAAGATATTTCTTTAAGTGCTTTTAATAATTTATCCATACCTTCTTTTGTATCACCAAATGAACCAACAGCTAGGATGTTATAAAAATCCGAAAGCTCCATTTGGATATGATATTTATCTGCAAGAATCATATCAAGTTCAAAACCAGTAATTCCAAGATCTCTTGATGAAATTGTAAGTTTTGTAGGATCAAAGCTATAAGAACCTGGTGTTCCAATTACTTCTTCTCCAAAACAATAGAAGCCAGGTATTTTATTTATTTCTGTTCTTGTATAATTACAAAGGTCTATTGTGCTTTTTAAAAGGTCTCTACCTTCTAATGCTATTTGTCGTCTTGCGCAATCTAAAGAAGCCATTAATATATATGATGGAGAAGTAGTTTGTATAATATTAAGTATTTGTTGAACTCTTTTTGGATTTATGTATTTACTATTTACATGTAAAAGAGAAGCTTGTGTTAAGGAACCTGTTATTTTATGTGTGCTTTGAGCGCATATATCAGCACCTGCTTCTAGTGCAGATAAAGGTAGTTTATCTGAAAAAGCTAAATGAGGACCATGAGCCTCATCAACTAAAAGAGGAATGTTATGACTATGAACTATATCAGCAATTCTTTTTAAATCTGTTGCAACACCATAATATGTAGGGTTAATAATTAGTACGGCTTTAGCATCAGGATGTTCTTCTAAAGTTCTTTTTACAGTTTCTGGTGGAACTCCATGTGCAATTCCTAATTTTTTATCAAGTTGTGGTTGCATAAATATAGGGATAGCTCCGCTTAAAATAATTCCAGCAGTTATTGATTTATGAACATTTCTTGGAACAATGATTTTATCGCCATCATTAACAGCAGACATTATCATTGCTTGTATTGCTCCAGATGTCCCGTTAATTGAGAAAAATGAAGTTTCAGCGCCATAGGCATCAGCAGCTAATTCTTGAGCTTTTTTTATGGGACCAGTAGGATGATGTAAACTATCTACTAGTTTGAAAACTGTAACATCTATTTTAAATGGATTTTCACCAATAAAATTTTTAAATTCTGAATCTATACCTACACCCTTTTTGTGTCCTGGTACGTGAAAAGGTAGTGTATCTCTATCTACATACTCCATTAAAGCATTAAAAAGTGGAGTTTCTTCTTGATTCATTTTATACAATATAAGCACCTTCTTTCTTTAGTATCGTTTTTTAGTTGAATGTTTCATACAAACATTAATATTATATTTTATTAACATCAAGTATGCAATAAAATACTTTGAAAGAAAAAATATTATTTTTATAAAAATAATTCCAGGTATAAATATATTAATTTATGTAAAGAATATCAGAAGAGAGTTTAAAAGATTTAAATAATTAGGAGGTTTATCTGTGACAAATTTAGATTTAAAAAAGAGAGAAAATAATAGTTCAAATAGTGCAAAAAAGTTAAGAAGGGCTGGTAAAGTGCCTGGGATTTTATACGGAAAAGAAGTATCAAATTTCCTGTTTGAAGTTTCTGAATTAGAATTAGGAAAAGAGATAACACAACAAGGTGAACATGGAATTTTAAATTTCGATAGAGATGGAAAGGGATATAAAGCATTAGTAAAAGATGTACAAAGAGATCCTGTAAGTCATAAAATAATTCATTTAGACCTTGAAGAATTAGAAGGAAATCAAAAAATAATATCTTCAGTACCAATACATTATTTAGGTGAAGATATGTTAAATAAAAGAGGGGTAGTCCTTCAAAAAGAAAAAGATAGCGTTAAAGTTGAATGTGATGCAAATTCACTTCCTAAATATGTAGATATAGATATTAATGGAGGGAGTGTTGGCTCAGTTTATAAATTTGGAGATTTAGAAGTAGCATCTGAGATATCTATTGTAGATGATTTGAACATGGTTATTGCATCTATTAGTTATGAAAGAAAAACAGTTTCAGATGATATGGAAGCTATTGTTGAAGAAGTTGCTAAAGTAAAATAAAATAACATTGTTTAAATGTTTATTCCATAAAGAAATGGGGCTATCGCATAAAAGAAATAGATACAATAAACTGTGTTTATTTATTTTAATGCGATAGCCCCATATTTTAATTGGCAAGCCTCTATTAAATATAAATTATATAAATTATTAAATATTTGATATTTAATAATTATGGAATTTAGTGTATAATATGAATGGTAATTATTAATATTAGGAGGGGAATTTATGTATAAAGAAAAATATAATAGCTGGATAAATTCATCAATAATTGATGAAGATATAAAAAGTGAATTAAGAAGTATAGATGACGAAAAAGAAATAGAAGATAGATTCTACAAGGATTTAGATTTTGGAACAGGAGGTCTTAGAGGTATAATTGGTGCTGGTAGCAATAGAATGAATATATATACAGTATCAAAAGCAACTCAAGGATTTGCTAATTATTTAAATGAAAGATTTAAAGAGCCTTCAGTGGCGATAGCATATGATTCAAGAAATATGTCAATGGAGTTTTCTAAAGCAGCAGCTTTAACTCTTTGTGCTAATGGTATAAAGGTGTATCTTTTTGAAGAATTAAGACCAACTCCAATGTTATCATTTGCAGTAAGATATTTAGAGTGTACAGGTGGAATAGTTGTTACAGCATCACATAATCCAAAGCAATATAATGGATATAAAGTTTATGATGAATTTGGTGGACAAGTAACAGATGAAAAAGCTAATATAATAATAAACGAAGTAAACAATATCAAAAACTTTGAGGATATTAAATCAATATCTGAAGAAGAAGCTTTAGCAAATGGGTTACTAGTTTATATAGGGGAAGAAGTAGATAAAGCATATATTGAACTTGCAAAGGGTTTAACTATAAGAACAGATTTAGTTAAGGAAAAAGCAAATAATTTAAAGGTTATATATACACCAATTCATGGTTCAGGAAATATGCCAGTAAGAAGAGTTTTAAGTGAACTTGGATATACTGGAATTGATGTTGTTCCTGAGCAAGAATTACCAGATGGTAACTTCCCAACAGCATCATATCCAAATCCAGAGGATCCTGCTGTATTTAAGCTAGCTTTAGATATGGCTAAAACTGAAAATCCAGATGTTATATTTGCAACTGATCCAGATGCAGATAGAATAGGTGTTGTTGTTAAAGATAGTACAGGAGAATATAAAGTTTTAAATGGAAATCAAACAGGATTATTATTAACAGAATATATTTTAGATTCATTAAAAGAAGAGAATAAGCTTCCTGAAAATGGAGTAATTATAAAAACAATAGTTACTACAGAAGGAGCAAAGAAAATTGCTGAAGCGTATAACATAGAAATAATGGATGTATTAACTGGATTTAAATATATAGGTGAAAAAATAAGAGAATTTAAAGAGTCTGGAGATAAAACTTATTTATTTGGATTTGAAGAAAGTTATGGTTATTTAGCAGGAGACTTTGTACGTGATAAAGATGCTGTTATAGCAGCTATGTTAATCTCAGAGATGACTCTTTATTATAAAGAACAAGGTAAGAGCTTATATGATGCATTAATTGATTTATATAATAAGTATGGATACTTTAAAGAAAGTTTAGTTTCAATTGAATTAAAGGGAAAAGATGGCCAAGAAAAAATCTCTAGTTGTATAGATGCATTAAGAACTTCTGTATTAACAGAAGTTGATGGAGTTAAGATAGAAACTAAACTTGATTATAAATTAAGTTTAGAAGAAAATCTTATTAAATCTACAAAAACTGAAATAAATCTTCCAAAATCAAATGTTTTAAAATTCATTTGTGAAAATGGATCATACTTCGTTGTAAGACCATCTGGAACAGAGCCAAAGATGAAGATTTATTTAGCTATAAAAGGTAGCAGTTTAGATGGAGCAGAAAAAGATTTAGAGAATTTCAAAACTAAAGTTATGGAAATAATAGAAGAAAAACTTAACTAATTTAAAAATTAATAAAATTTTTAGGAGCTCAGCATTGCTGAGTTCCTTTTTTATAAGAAATAAGTAAATATTATTTGAAAGATAGTGTATTATGAGTTATTATAAAGAGATAAAATTTAAAACAAAGGAGTGTTAGATTTGGACTACAAGACTATTTTTAAAGAAAAAATTTCTAAAATGTTGTTTTTAGAAATTAATCAAGAAGGATTTAAGAAAAGTATTCAAATGCCAGAGTATGTATCTTTAAAAAATAAGGATTTATATATACCTATAAGTGCAGAATACATAACTTCTAACATAAATGATGAGATAAAAATAAAGAACTTACCTATCTATTACTTTATAGAGGGGATGTTTTTTTCATTAGGCGCTGATGAAGATTTAAGATTTAATGAAGATTATGAAACAATTTTATCCTATATAAAAGATACTGATGCTTGTATAAAGGGTATTATTTCTAAAAAAATAAAAGAAGAAAGTTTAGAAGATGCATATTTACTTTTAAAGGGATTATACAGATATTCAAAAGATAATGAAATAATGACAAAACTTTTATTAGTTGGAGAAACTATAAGAGAAAAGGATAGTAATTTTAAAAGTGTATTACTTGAGGATATAGAGTATTGTGAAAATCATTTACTTAAAATACCAGAAGCAAGTCTTTATAAGGCTCTTACATTAAAAGATAGTGGAGATTTTATTGGAGCTAAGGTTGCTATAAATGAGTATATAAATCAGGGTGGAAAGGTAAATGAAGATATAAAAGTTATTATAGAAGACATAAATAATGTCTCTGATTATGAGAAAGCTCTTGAATATTTAAAAGATGAGCCTTCTAAAGCAGTGACAATGTTATTACCTTTAATAGAAAAATTTGAAGATAATCCATTAATGTATTATTATTTAGCAGTTGCATATAGAAAACTAGAAAATTATGAAAAGGCTATTTACTACTTAACAGAAAGTGTTCAAAGAGAAAGTGGTATTTTAGAAGTTATAGTAGAATTAGGTCTAAACTATGCTTGCCTACATGATTTTGAAAGTGCTATTAAATACTTTAAAAAAGCTTTTGAAGTTTCAAGAGACGTTGAGATATGTACTAATATAATTATGTGTTATATTAACTTAAATAAATTAGAAGATGCAAGACTTCATTTAGAAATCGCTAAAAATTTAAAACCAGATGATGAAGTTGTATTAGATCTAGAACAAATGTTGAAGAAATAGTATTTTTTAATAATTATATTTATTATCAAATCTATTTTGAAAAAATAAAAAATTAAGGTCTATAAAAATACTATAATTAAATAATATAAGAGTATTTAAAAACATCTACTATAATTTTAGTAGGTGTTTTCTTTTAGGTAGTGTTAATTTACATAAAGTTGCTTTTAACTAAAATAAAAATATGATATTATACTATTGAAGTAGTTTACAATTAAGGTAAATTAAAATAGATGTATAATAGGGATTTTAATAGCCTTAATGATAAATAAAGGAGTTATTATGGAACCAAATGATTTTATTAATATATTGGGATATAGGATTTATAGAAAAAAAATAAGTGATTGTATAAAAGAAATAAATAACTTTGATAAGGTTCATATAATATCAGGGAACCCGGAAGTTTTATATACAGGATTAAATAATAAATTATTATTAGAACATTTTAAATCCGATAAATCATTTATAATACCAGATGGAGTAGGTACTTTAATATCTGCGAAAATTTTAAAAACACCAGTAGAAGAAAAAATAGCAGGTATAGATCTTATGAAAGAAATATTGAAAAAATGTGAGAATGAGGGAAAAGGTGTATATCTACTTGGTTCATCTAAAGAAAATTTGAATGCTTGTATTATAAATTTAGTTAGAGATTATCCAAATTTAAATATAGTTGGATATAAAAACGGTTTTTTTGATATGGATAATCCAAAAGAAATTATAGAGGAAATAACAGAAAAAGAGCCGTATGCATTGTTTGTAGCAATGGGATGTCCAAGGCAGGAAAATTTTATTGTTAAATACATGGATATATTACCTGTGAAAGTGTTTATGGGTGTTGGAGGTAGCTTTGACGTTATAGGGGAGAAAACAAATAGGGCTCCACAGTGGATGATTAAAATAGGAATGGAGTGGTTTTATAGGGTGGCAAAAGAACCCTGGAGAATAAAAAGACTTGGTAGTATTCCGAAGTTTTTATGGTTAGTAGTAACTAATAGAAAGGTGAAATAATGAGTAATAATAAAGTATTTAAGGCTACCTTTATAATTATGATAATAACAATACTTACTAGATTTTTAGGGCTTGCAAGAGATGCGCTAGTTGCATCAAGTTTTGGAGCGGGGATGGAAACAGCGGCATATATAGCAGCAGTATCTGTACCAGAGGCGGTTTTTGCAATAGTTGGACTTGCAATATCAACTACATTTATACCAATGCTTAGTGAAATAAAAAGTAAGCATGGAAAAGATAAAATGTTTGAGTTTTCAAATAATATAATTAGTATAATTAGTATTATATGTATAGTTTTATCTGTTTTAGGGTTAGTATTTACTAAAGAAGTAGTAGGTTTATTTGTTAGTGGTTATGATGTAGAAACTATGAAACTTACAGTGTTTCTAACTAAGATAAGTATAATTAATATATTATTTTTATGTATTAAATCTTGCTTTATATCTATGCTTCAAGTATGTGAAGATTTTGTAATGCCATCAATATTAGGATTGTTTTTTAATGCACCAATAATATTATATCTTATATTTTTTACACCAGTAAGTGTTGTTGGATTAACTATTGCAAATGTAATAGGAAATATATTGAGCGTGCTTGTACAAATACCATCATTATATAAACAGGGCTTTAAATTTAAGATGTTTATAGACTTAAAAGATGAGAGAATAAGAAGGACGATTATGCTTATTTTACCTGTTATTATAGGATCTGGAGCTAATTCACTTAACTTAATAGTAGATAAAAATATTGCTTCATTCCTTGGGGATGGTGGTGTGACTATACTGGATTATGGACAAAAGTTAATTATTTTCACAAATGTAGCTATAACAACTTCCATAGTATCAGTTATGTATCCTTTAATGGCTAATAAGATTAATTCTGATGATAGGCAGGGCTTTTTAGAAGATTTATCAAAAACCATAGTTGTTATATCGTTATTCCTAATTCCAATAATGGCAGGATTTATATTTTTTAGAGTGGAAATTATAAGTTTAGTATGGGGACATGGGAAGTTTAACAATCCAGAAACTATATTAATTACTTCAACAGTCTTTGCAGCATATGCAATTCAATTACCTTTCTTTGGAGTAAGAGACTTGTTAAATTCAACACTATTTTCTATGCAAAAAACTAAAATTACTACAATTAATGGAGTGATAGGTGTTGTTATAAATATAATTTTAAGCATAATATTTTCAAGATATATTGGAGTATCGGGAATTGCCATAGCTTCATCAATAGCAGGTGCAGTAACAGCTATTTTATTATTTAATTCAACAAAAAAGTTAGTAGGAGATTTTGATGCTAGAGTTATACAAGTAAAACTTATGAAGATAGTATTATCTTCGGGTATAATGATATTTGGACTTTATATAGTAAATAAATTAATTGAAATTAATAATAACTTTATTTATTTAGTTATTAATGGATTGGTAGGTGTTATTATTTTTTCAATAATATGCAAACTTGTGAAAATAGAAGAGTTTGAGGAAGCTATAGAAATAATTAAAAATAAACTATAAAGAGATTAGGAGAGATAAGATAGATGAAAATACTATTTATAGCATGTTATTCGCCATTAATAAATAATTCGGCCTCTATAGAAACTCTTCAATATCTAAATAACTTAGCAAAAATTAATGATAATGAAGTTCATTTATTAACGGTCAACTTTCCTAAAGAATCTATATATTATGATGAATATATTTTGGGGATGTTAGATAAAAAAGTTAAACTTCATATTATTTCAGGTGGGAAATTATTTGAACGTGTTATGCCAAAGAAGATAAATAGTAATTTCCATAGAAATGATAATAGAAAAGTTTCATTTATAAGAAAGGCGTTTAGAACTTCAATAATAAGAAGTATTTTAAAATCTATAAAAAAGATGGTTGCAATCCCAGATATGTATTTATACTGGGCATATAGAGCTTCAAAATATGGCAGGGAGCTTATGAAAAAAGAAAAATTTGATGTTATTTTTTCAATGCATGAGCCTCCATCTAGTCATATATGTGCTTATAATATAAAAAAAGAAAATGAAGATGTAATCTGGGTAACCTATTGGAGTGATCCATGGCTTAAAGATTCCACAAGAGAAAATAGTGGGTTTATTAGAAGAAATATAGAAGGGTATTTTGAAAAAAATATTATAAATCTTTCAGATAAATTTGTATTTGTAACCGAAGCTAATAGAGATGATTATGTTTTAAGTTATAATATTCCAAAAGAAAAGACGTATTTAATTACAAGAGGCTATGATGATAAAATTTATAGAGAGATAGAGCAGGAAAGTAAACCAAAATTAATTAAGGAAAATAAGATTAATATTGTTTATACTGGCGAAATATTTTCAAAATTAAGAGATATAAAACCATTTATAAATTCTTTAAATTATATAGAGAAAAAAAATATAGAAATATATAATAAACTTAATGTATTGTTTTTTGGTAATATAGATGACTATGAATTAAAAGAAGAACTGGCGTCTATAGATATTGCAAATGTATCAAGTAGAATTCCGTATAAAGAGGCTTTAGGATATATGGTTAAATCAGATATATTACTTCTTTTTGGAAATAAAAACTCAAAGCAAATTCCAGCAAAGATATATGATTATTTTGGATGTGCTTCATATGTTTTAGTTATACTTGGAGATGAAAAAGATCCTATAATACCTGTTGTTCAAAATATTGAAAAGTGCATGGTTGTTTTAAATAATGAGAAGGATATATTAAGAGGATTAATTGAGTTGGTAAATAAAGTTGATAGTGGAAAAAAATCAGAGCCTATACAGGAATATGAATGGGAAAATATATCTAAAAAATTAAATAATATATTGAGAATAGAGTAGTACTTAAATTCTTTTTGGTTAATTATGAGGAGGTGATTTCTTGCATGTAATGTTTATACCTTCTTGGTATTCAAATGTTAGAAATAAAGTTCATGGAAGTTTTTTTAAAGAACAGGCCTTGGGGCTACAGGAAAGTGGAATAAAGATTTCCGTTGCCTATAATGAAATTTGGCCACTAACATTACTTGGTAAAGTTAATGAAAAGAGTGGAATTAATTTTGAAATTGAAGATGGTTTGAGAACTTACAGATATAAAAATTATAACTTTATACCTAAAAGTCCTTTAATGTTTAAGGTTTTTAATAAAAGGATGGAAAAACTATATAAAGAAATTCTTAAAAAAGAGGGAAAAATAGATATAATACATGCACATTCATCTTTGTGGGGAGGAATAAGTGCAGCTTACATATCAAAAAAATATAATATACCTTTAGTTATTACGGAACATTCATCAATTGAAAGAGGGCTTTATGTTAGAGAAAGTTATAAACCTATAATTAAAGAATCCTATAGTATTGCAAATAAAGTTATAGTGGTTGGATCTGGGCTTAAAAGAGAAATTGAAAAATTTAGTGATAGAAATGATATAAAGGTTATTCATAATTTAGTGTCACTAGAGCCGATGGAGATAGAAGAAAAAGAGAGTAATGAACATTTTACTTTCTTTTCATTGGCTTTTTTAGAAGGTGAAAAAGGAATGGATACTCTTATTAAGTCATTTGCAGAAGGATTTAAGAATACAAATTGTATTCTTAAAATAGGCGGAGATGGTAGTCAAAGAAAGTATCTTGAATCTTTAGCAACTAATCTTGGAGTAAAGGAACAAGTTATATTTTTAGGTGCATTATTAAGAGATGAAGTAGCTAAAAATATGAATGACTGTGATGTTTTTGTTTTAGCATCTAGATATGAGACTTTTGGTGTTGTGTACATTGAAGCACTGAATTTTGGAAAGCCTATTATAGGAATGTATAATGGCGGGGCTGAAGATATTATAAGTGAAATTAATGGAAAGATAGTACCAGTAGATGATGTAGAAAAGCTAAGAGATGCTATGAGAAACATAAAAGAGAATATTAAATTTTATGATAGTGATAAAATTAAGAATGATTGTAGAAAAAGGTTTAGTAAGAAGGTTATTATAGAAAAGGTTATAGATGTTTATAATGAATTAATTTAATATAACTATAAAACTTAATAGTAGCCTACGAGGAGGAAATGATTATTAAAATATATAAATTTAATATAGTAATATGATTTAATGAATGGTATAGAATTTTTTGTTTATTAAAGATTATAATTAAAATAAAGAGGGAGTTTTAAAAATGGAATTTAGAGAATATAG
>X276_Barnacle_Goose__coassemble_617_pt1 | contig 10740 bp, 11 predicted proteins | sample X276_Barnacle_Goose__metabat2_low_PE_010 | metagenome-assembled genome bin X276_Barnacle_Goose
ATCTTCTGATTTGTTTCAAAATTTCTCATTGTAGTCATCATTTCTACCATTTCATCTGAAACATTAACATTTGATTGTTCTAAATATCCTTGATTTACCCAAATTTGATTATTATAAATTGGATTTTGCCCAGAATAATAATTATCACCAACCTTTGTTAGTGTCCCATAATCATTAAAATCTGCTAATGCTAATGAATATGTACTTTCCCCATTTACATTAACTCCATTATAGTTATCAATTACAAAATTATTTGTCCCTACAAAAATTGGTTCTATTGTTCCTGTATTCTTATTTGTACCTAAAACTCTATCTCCACCATTTGTAATTAAATAGCCATCATTAGCCACTTTAAAATTACCATCTCTAGTAAAAACTGTTTCATTTCCATTTTGAACTGTAAAGAACCCTCTTCCATCTATAGCTAAATCTGTAGGTTTATTTGTTGACTTTAGTAACCCTTGAGTAAATCTAGTATCTACACTATCAATCTCTGCTCCAAGACTAAGAGTTCCTATTGAATTTTTTACATTACGTCCTCCAGATATTTTATCTCTATTTTGTATTAAAACTTCATCAAAGCTTTTCATAGATAAATTATCCCCTTTAAAACCTGTAGTATTAGCATTTGCTATATTATTCGTTATTGTTGCTTGCTTATTTTCTAGCGTTATTAAGCCTGATACTGCAGTATATAAACTTCTAATCATTTCTTAATCCTCCCCAAACAGAACTTTACACTCATCATTGTAGTGCATTCCAAGTCCTCTTGCTTTTTCTTCTATTTTATCATCTGAAATAGTGTCATTATTTTTATATCCAAACATTACTACTGATGCTATAATCATCCCTATTCCAATTCCCATTAATATTTTTCTATCACTTAGGAACTCTACTATATTTTTAAATTTTTGAATAAACCTCTTATTAATAGCACTTCCCCCTTACCTATAGCCATCTTTTCGCAAATTTCTTCATCTGTAAGGCCATTTTCAACTAATCTCTTAACTTCATCTACTTTATTAGTTTTATTACTTTCATTATTTGTATTAGCGAAGTTTATTTCCGATATAACATCTTCACCATTAGATTTAATACTGCTCATGACATTATCACCTTCTATAGATTTAATATCATTAATTATACTATCGTCCTTTCTTACTTTTTCTTCAATATCTTCTAAGTAATTTATTTTATCCCCATCTTTATTATTTATATTTATTATGGAATTCTTAATTTCTTCCATTTCTTTTTGTATATCAAGAATACTTTCAGCTAAATCTTTTCTTATTGATATAATTTCAACATCATAATCTCTACTTGTAATAGATTCTTCTCTTTTTAAAATTGAACTAAATGAATTATCTTCTTTTTTTATTGCTTTAATATTTAATAAAATAAGAAAAATCCCTATTATGATAAGTATAAATACCATTCTTATACCTCTTTTATATATATTTAACCTTCTGCATTATAGCCCTTAGATTTCTAATTGCTCTACTATGCAATTGACATATCCTAGATTCAGATACATCAAGTATATTACCTATTTCTCTTAAATTTAATCCTTCAAAATAATATAAATTTAAAATTAATCTATCTTTCTCTTTTAGCTTTTCTATACATTCTGCTAAAATATCTAATTTTTCTTTTTCTTCTAATGAATCTTCTGGACTTTGTGTAGTTTTATCTTCTACAAGTCCCATAAATGTTATATCATCTTCATCTGAATATATTATTGTTTCTAATGATACAACAGACATATAATTTATATAATTTTCAATTTCACCAACTTCTGATATTGTCATATTTAAATCATTAGCTATTTCATCTATAGTAGGCTCTCTCATAAACCTATTTTGTAGCTTCTCGATACTATCATTATACCTTGCAAGCTTGTCCATAGCACCTTTGGATATAGGTCTATTCTTTCTAATTTCATCAATCATTGATCCTCTTATTCTTATTGATGCATATGAAGAGAATTTCATCCCCTTATTTGGATTAAATTTACTGATTGCATCCATAAGCCCAATAATACCATAACTCACTAAATCTTCATATTCTATATATTTAGTTTTACCAATACTAACTCTAGACGCTAAATATTTCACAAGTGGAATATATTTTTCTATTATTTCTTCTTTATACATTTTTGGGCTTTGGCTATCCATAATTTTTCTCCTCTTATTGCAATTCTCTTTGCTTTCTCATAATTGTAAAAACTGTTCCTATTATTCGCTCCCGTGTCCTATTATCTAAGTCTATAAAACTAATTCCATAAATATATTTTTTATCATCTGCTATATCTACTCTTATAATTTTTCCCTTTATAGATATCTCTTCTTTTACATTACCTATTTTAGCAATTATTATATCGTTTTTATTAAGCTTATCACGTGATTTTATACGCATTCCCCCACCACTTAAATCTAATAATAATCCATTAGATACTTTATTTTCTAATGATTTTGTCTTTTCATCATATTTTCTTATATCATTAATTACCTGAACAGTATCAACACGTACATAGTTACGTCTTTGAATCTTTTTTACATTATACGGAAGAGTTATGCTATAATATGGCACTCCATTTTCTACTATTCTATTTATTATCTTAGACTTAAAATTGAAAATATTCGCCTTATCATCATAATAAATCAAATCTATTTCTTCTCCAGTTCTTAATGTAAGATATACTCCACCTATTACTGGCACGCTAATCACCAAATTTTTACTATTACTATCTTGAACCCTTGTTTTATAGATTTCATCATCTACTCTAACTTCTAATTTACTATTTATAACCACTTCAAAATTTATCATTACTACACCCCTATGAAAATATATTAAAAAGTCTTTTAAATAATCCTTCAGCACCTGATCCCTTTTTCTCATCTTTACTATCTAATATTTTTTTACTTATATCCTTTATGCATCTTGCTGCATTACTATTTGGATAGGATATTACAACTGGTTTTTGTTCTCTTACTGCCATAACTAACTTTCTATCCTCATCAATGCATCCTAAATACTTAGTTTCTGATTTTAGAAATCTATCTACCGCATTTTGAAATTTTAAAAATGTTTCTTCTCCTTCATGCTTATCAAGAGTTTTATTTACAACTATGTTTGTTTCTTTCTTTATTTTAAAATGTTTTACTGCTTTTAATAAACTATATGCATCAGTTAATGATGTTGGTTCAGGTGTAGTTACAATTATTACATTATCTGAACATGAAATAAATGCAAGTACACTTCTACTTATCCCAGCACCTGTATCAATAAAAATATAATCAAAACCTTCTATATCTTCTATTTTTTTAAGAAATTTTTCTCTATCATATTGGCTAATATCTTCTATATTATTTAATCCCGAACCTCCAGGTAATAACATTACCCCTTCTGGACCATTAACTAAAACATTTTCAATAGACATATTTCCTTTTATTAAATCTAGAACATTATATCTCGGATATATTCCCATTAAAACATCATCATTCCCCATACCTATATCAGCATCAAAAATCATTACTTTTTGGCCTTGTTTTTGAAGAGATATAGCTAAATTAACAACAAAATTACTTTTACCAACTCCACCTTTTCCAGATGTTATAGTTATTATTTTAGCTTTTTTACTATTATTATTTATATCATTATTTACAAGATGCCTTAAGCTCTCAGCCTGATCTAACATAGAGTCTCCTCCCCAATTATTAGATTAATTAAAGTCTCCTTGTCTGGAATCTTAATATCATCTGGCACATTTTGACCTGTTGTTATAAATGCAATTGGCTTATTCGCCTTATTTAAGATATTAAATATTCCACCATAAACTGTTGTTTCATCAAGCTTTGTTATAATAACTTTATCATAATTAAGTTCACTGTACCCATCTAAAATTGTATCTATATCCCTATTCTTAGTTGTTCCACTTAATACTAAAGCTACATGATCCGGGCTGGATTTTTGGACATATGCTCTAAGTTCTGAAATCTGCATTGTATTTTTACTACTTCTCCCAGTAGTATCAATTAATATAACATCACAGTTACTTAAATCTTCTACTGCTTTCTCCATTTCTTTAATTGTATTAACAACTTTAAAAGGTAAATTCATAATTTCTGCATATGTTCTTAATTGATCAACAGCACCTATTCTATATGTATCTATAGTTACTAAACCAACTTTCTTTTTTTCTATTAATGCAAGTCTTCCTGCAAGCTTTGCTATTGTTGTAGTCTTTCCAACTCCTGTTGGTCCAACTAAAACCACTCTGCCATTTAAATCTACCGTGTCTATTTCAATAGTAGATTCTAATAACTTTATAAAATCATCCTTAAAAGTATTAAAATCATCTGAACACTGTTTCTTTATTTTTTCAAAATAATTTTCATTTATATCTATCTCTTTTAAAAATTCAATTAATAAATCTTTTTCATCTTCCTTTGAAGTATTTCTAATAACTTTATTTAGAAGTTCTTTCATTTCCTTTACTTCTTCAGATAATCTATTATCTTCAATTAGCTTCTCTTCTTCTTGACGCTTATTTAATATTTTATCTTCTTTTTTCTTATTCTCTTCTATAATTTCAGATTTCTCATCTAAAATATTTTTATTAAGTATATTATCCATGTTCATAAACTTTTTTATATCTTCTAAAGATTCCTTAAATTCATTATCTTCTTTTATAGCTTTATCTTTTTTATTATCTTTTTTACTATTCTCTAAAGCTGCTGTTACTTCTATTAGCTTTGGAGTAAAGTATCCTTTTATCCCTGGTGCCTTAATTTTTCTTTGGCTTATTATAATCGCATCGCTACCTAATTCATATCTTATTCTAGTTAATGCTTCATTCATATTCTTAACTGTATATTTCTTAATTACCATATTATAAAGATACAACTCCTTCGGTTCTTATTTCTACATCATTTGGTATTTCATTTAATGAAATTACCATTATATGAGGAAATACCATTTCTATAAGTTTTCTAAACACACAACGTATATTTGGAGAAACTAAAATAACTGGTTGGTTATTAAAGAAATACACCATCTCTACAGTATTCTTTATACTATCTAAAATTCTTGTAGTAGTATCTGGATCTACTGCCGGGAATGAACCTTGCATAGATTTCTGAACATTCGCTGCTATTATTTCCTCTATTTGTGGTGATAATGTAACTACTACCACAGTTCTATTTTCATCTATAATTTGATTGCAAATTGTTCTTGCAAGAGAGAATCTTACATATTCAGTTAGAAGCTCTATATCCTTTGTAACCCTTGAATTATCTGCTAATGATTCCATAATAGTAACCATATCTTTTATTGGTACCTTTTCTCTTAACAGATTTTGAAGAACTTTTTGTAGTTCTCCAATTGTCATTAAATCTGGTATTAATTCATCTACAACAGCACTATATTTTTCACGTGCATTATCAACTACTAATTTAACTTCTTGTCTACCTAGTAATTCATAAGAATGTGATTTTATTGTTTCTGTTAAGTGAGTTACCATAACTGTCGTTGGATCAACTACTGTTAATCCCTTTATCTCTGCCTCTTCTCTTTGATCTTTATTTATCCATGTTGCTGGCAAGTTAAATGTTGGTTCTATTGACCTTATCCCCTCAATACTTGTATTATCTCCTGATGGATCCATACAAAGTAGCATATTTGGCATAAGATCTGAAGAAGCAACTACAGTTCCTCTTATTTTAATAACATACTCATTTGTTTTAAGTTGCAAGTTATCCCTTATTCTTATAGGTTGTACAACTATACCCATTTCAATAGCACACTGTCTTCTAACAGATGCAATTCTTTGAAGTAAGTCTCCTCCTGTAGATTCATCTGCAAGTGGAATTAATCCATAACCGATTTCTACTTCCATAGGTTCTACATGAATTAAATCCATAACATTTTCTGGTTCTTTTCTTTCCATTTCAGTATATTCTTCTTCTACTTTTGCAATTTCAAGTTCTTCATTTTTAACTTCTGCTTTATATAATTCATATGATAAATATCCCATGGCTCCAGAAGCTATAAAAAATGGCAAACCTGGCATTCCAGGAACTACTCCAAGTGCAAATATTGCAATTGATGCAACTGATGTTGCAATTGGGAATGCTGTAAGTTGCTTTGTAATTGTTTCTCCAAAATTTTCTGAAGCTCCTGAACGGGTTACTAATATACCTGCAGCAGTTGATATTAAAAGTGCTGGTATTTGTCCAACTAGACCATCTCCAATAGTTAACTTTGTATATACTTCCGCCGCCTCTCCTGCACTCATATTAAGTTGCATTACTCCAATTATTATTCCTGCTAAAATATTTATTATAGTAACAATAATCCCAGCAACTGCATCTCCTTTAACAAACTTAGATGCCCCATCCATTGATCCATAGAAATCTGCTTCTGATTGTAAATCCATTCTTCTTTTCTTTGCCATTTCCTCATCTATAAGCCCTGAGTTTAAATCTGCATCTATACTCATTTGCTTACCTGGCATAGCATCTAATGTAAATCTTGCTGCTACTTCAGATACTCTTGATGCCCCACTTGTAATAACCATAAACTGAATTATTATTATAATAAGAAATATAATTATCCCAACTACATAATTCCCATTAATAACAAAATTACCAAAAGCTTCGATAATTTGCCCTGCATCTGCTTCTGTTAAAATCAATCTAGTTGATGATACATTAAGACCTAACCTAAACAAAGTGGTTACAAGTAGTAATGTTGGAAACACTGACATTTGCAATACACTTGTTGTAAACATTGTTATTAATAATATTACAACTGATAGTGTAATATTAAATGCTAGTAAAATATCTAGCAGCCCTTTCGGCAATGGAATTATTATCATCATAACTATTCCAAGAACACCCAATGCAACTAGTACGTCTAAATTCTGTTTTAATTTAAACTTATTCTCTAAAGCCACTAAACCACTTCCTTTTTTTAAGTAGAATTATTTTTTCTTTTGATTTAGCTTATAAACCATAGCTAAAATTTCTGCTACTGCTTGATACATCTCTTGTGGTATATTTTCATCTAGCTCAACTTCACTATAAATCAGTCTTGCTAAAGGTTTATTTTCTATAATAGGTATATCTGCATTCTTAGCTAATTCTTTTATTTTAATAGCTATATTATCTGCACCTTTTGCAACTAGTGTTGGAGCTTCCATTTGCCCCTCTTTATATTTTATAGCAACTGCTATATGTGTTGGGTTAGTAATAACTACTGTTGCATCTGGTACTGCCTGCATCATCCTTTTTTGAGACATTTCCCTTTGTTTTTGTTTTATTTTAGACTTTAATTGAGGATCTCCCTCCATTTGTTTATATTCTTCTTTTATTTCTTGCTTAGACATTCTAAGTTCTTTATTATGTATCCTAAATTGAGCAAAATAATCTATTGCTGCAATAACTACAAGTAATAATGTTATTTTAGTAAATATACCTACAACTAATGCTTTTATTTCAATACCTAATGTTGGTAAATACAAATTACTAATTTGCATTATTTTATCAAAATTATCTTTGATATAGTTATATCCAATATATGTAACTATAGATATCATAATTAAGTTCTTTACAAGCTCTATCAAAGTTTTCATAGAAAATATATTTTTAAATCCTTTTATAGGATTTAATTTTCCAAGAGACGGTTTAATAGGCTCGCCTGATACTAAAAAACCTGTTTGAATTAAACTAGCAATTACTCCAGCTAGCATTATAGGTATTGCTATAGGTAATATTCCCATTGCTATTTTGCCAGCCACTGTTAAGCTTATAGCTTTAATACTTGTTTCTGTTAAATCCGTTAATAGATGTTCACCTAGAAAATAAATTAAATTTCCTCTAAGCCCTGATACTATAAATCCACTTAATGATATAATTGCCAATGTGCAAGCGCCCATAGTTAGAGCTAGTCCTACATCCTTACTTCTTGCGATTTGACCCTTTTTTCTAGAATCTTGCTTTTTCTTAGGTGTTGCTTCTTCTGTTTTTTCCTCTGCTGCAAATATAAACCCTACTGGAGCGAGTCCAATTATTTTTTTATATATTTCTGGTAAATAACTGATTCCATTAATAAATATCTTAATTATTATTGGTAATGCAACTATTATAGCTATAAGTCCTACTAATATTTTAACTGGCATACCAAGTACCATTACATTAATTTGTGGAACGGCTCTAGATATAAGCCCCATGCATATATCTGTTATTATAATTATTAATACAATTGGTATTGCGATTTTTAATCCTATTAAGAAATATCTTGATATTACCTCTATTAGTGCCATCATAGATTCTCCACTAACTATGGTTTGTCCAAGTGGTACTAATATAAAACTTTCAATCAAAGATTTTATTAACATATGATGTCCATTTATCGAAAAAAATACTATCATCGCGATAAAATGTAATAAATTCCCACTTATTGATGTATTTATATTACTATTTGGGTCCAATACGTTAATCATACTTAGACCTATATGAACATCCATTAAACTCCCTGCCATAATAACTATTTCAAAAGCTACATTAGTTATTAAACCAAGTATTAATCCTGTTGTTATTTCCGAAATTATGTATGTAATTAATATATAGTTATTTGTTATTGCTTCTATAGCTTTATTATCTATTCCTCCAAATAATGTTATTGAAAATATTAATGCAAAAAACATTTTCATAATTTTAGGTGTTCCATTTGGAAAAAACACCTTTGTAAGGGCAAAAAAACTAGTCACCCTTATAAATATAAGGAAGAGGGCTAACATTTTGGCTGTGTCTAACATATTTCCCCCCCTATGTTGATATTTTAATTATTAATTCAAATATTCTCTCTGTAAATTCTACTATTGTATGAAGCATAAAATTAGCTGTTAAAAGACATGTTGCTGCTATTCCTATAAGCTTTGGTACAAATGTTAATGTCTGTTCCTGAATTTGCGTTGTAGCTTGGAAAATACTTATTATAAGTCCTATTACTATAGATACTAGCAATATTGGACCTGCCATTTTTAATGATGTAAAAATAGCATCTTTAACTATTCCTATTATTAAATTTTCAGTCATTATAAATCACCTCACCCAAAACTTAATACTAATGATTTAACTATTAAATACCATCCATCTACCATTACAAATAATAATAATTTAAATGGTAATGCTATCATTACCGGTGGTAGCATAAACATCCCCATAGACATTAGTACACTTGCAACCACCATATCAATAATTAAAAACGGTAAGAATAATAAGAATCCTATTTGGAAAGCTGTTTTTAATTCACTTATTGCAAATGCTGGTACTACAACATATAGTGGAACATTATCCTTTGTTACTTCTTCTTTATCTATTCTTGAAGTTTCAATAAACAATTCTAAATCCTTCTGTCTTGTTTGTTTAAGCATAAATTCCCTTATAGGCTTTGAGCCAATTTCAAAAGCTTCTTCTTGAGTTATAGTATTTTCCATAAATGGTTTAAATGCATTATCATTTATCTCTGTATAAACTGGTTGCATTATAAATATTGTTAAAAATAATGCAAGTCCTATTAACACTTGATTAGGTATTGATTGCTGAGCACCTAATGCACTTTTTAAAAATGAAAATACAACTATTATTCTAGTAAAACAAGTTGCCATAATTATAATTGATGGTAACAATGTTAAAATAGTTAAAATTATTAAGAGTTTTATGTTATCTACATAATCCTTAGGTGTACCTTCTCCCATTAAAGAATTTGTAATATTGGGTATATCAATTGTATCTGGTGCTGCAAAGGCTTTAGTTGTGAAAAACATTGTCACCATTGAAAAGGTTATTAACATAATACATAAATACTTCTTTTTATTTTTCATTCTCCTCTCCCTTTACCCAAATCTTATTCTTTAGTTTTAAAAGTTTATCTTTTACTAAATTAATCATATTCTCATATTTAATATTAGCTTCTTCAAACTTTTTTAGTTTTTCAAGTTGTATATTAACTATTTCATCTTCAGATAATTCTTCTAACTTTTCTAATTTACCACCTGAAGATGACATTAAATATCCCTTTTTACCTATCTTAACAACTAATATATAAATATCTTTTGTTATCTGAACTCTATCTATTACGTTAATATATTTACTTTCATTTATATCATTAATCTTTTTATTACTTAATTTAAAAAGTAAATATATTAATCCAAGTATTATTACTAATGAAATTATAAGCTTTACTATCATTACTAAAATTTCCATTTACATCTTCCTTTGTTGCACAATTTCCTAACTTATTGCACCATTATTTCACTTATATATATATTTAAAATTGTGCCTTTTGTTAATTCTTTATTTAATCTTTCAATTAATTCCTTCTTCAATTGTTCTTCATTTGCTGGTTCAAAGTCCTTTGTTGTACAACTTCTAATATAATTTATAGCAACATGTCTCATTACCACTTGCTTTTCAGTAATTTCAGCTAATAAATCCTTATTTTTTTTGTCAAACCCTAAAGATAAATTTAATTTTACATATCTTTTAGCATTATCATCAGTTAAATTCACAAATATTTCGCCAATTTCATGAAATGATTCTTCTACTTTTCCGCCTTCTTCTTGTTTTACTTCTACTTTTTCACTTCCTTCTGACTTCGTTAAAGCAATATATACTCCTCCAAATGTAGCAGCACCTAGCACTATTATTGCAACTATAAATCCTAATATCTTTGTTC
>X276_Barnacle_Goose__coassemble_618_pt1 | contig 10738 bp, 12 predicted proteins | sample X276_Barnacle_Goose__metabat2_low_PE_010 | metagenome-assembled genome bin X276_Barnacle_Goose
GTCATTAACTCTCCAGTATTCATTTCATCAAAATATTTAAATTCTAACCCTTGAATGTGGTTAAAAAGATCTCTCTTTATTTCTTCGTGTACCTCACTACTTGTAATATCGTAAAGATACTCTTTTGCATATCCAAATACAGCCTTAACTATTGATATTAATAAAAAGCTTAATATAATAGGCTTAATAACAGATATATCTCCACCTGTTATACCTTCATCTAAAAACACTTTTTGAAGATATGGTACACATAAATCTATTAGAATTATACCTATCATAGATAAACTTCCAATTATTAAACTAATCTTATGTCTTAAAACATATTTTAAAACTCTAAACACACGTTTTCCCCCTATTGATTATATTTATTGATGTACATAATTTAAAAAATATATTTTCCCCCTCCTATAAATTGTTGTTTATAATTTTAATCTGATGGAATATATTGCTTTCTCTCTAAAAATAAAAAACACTTAATGAAAAACAGAAACTCCTTCTCACATACGTTCGAATGAGTAAGTTCAACTACCCAAATCAAAGATTTGGAGTTTCACTTAACAAAAAAAGGTCATGGATATACCATAACCTTAAATATATTAATAATATAATTCTATACAATAGCTAAAAATTTCTAAGCTTCTTACATAGATACATCTTATAAATACAAATTAATAAAAGGTCATGGACAATAGCCCATAACCTTTGTTTTTCAAAAGCTACATTAATAGTAAAACTAAAGTCAATACACTCTAAATTCTACTACTTGAGATAGGGCTATAAATATTTCTTATTTTATATAAATTTTTATTAATGTACATTGATTTTCTAATTAGAAATAATAAATTTAACATAACCTTACCTCCTTACTTATTTTTATAATTTTTACAGTTTAAAACTATAAAATTATTATATGGTATTTATTGGATGGTTGTCAATATATTTTTAACAATATATTTTTAATATAACAAAAAAATCTCAAGCTACTATTACTAGTAACATGAGATTTTTTTATACTTTTTATATAGCTTCTATACTAACTACATCATAACCTTCTTCTTCTACTGTTTCTTTTAATATTTCATCAGAAACTATTGTTTCAAATGTTGCACATTTTTCTTCAAGATTAACTTCTACTGAAGTAGTTCCAGCTAACCCCTCTAACGCCTCTTTTACATGACCTACACAGTTTTTACATGACATACCTTCTATTAACATTTTCTTTTTCATTACAAATCACTCCTCAATATATCTTGTGTATATCTTAACACAAGCCCTTATTTTATTAATTAATATAATGGAACTATAGCACTAAAAGACATAAATACAATATATTATTCTATAAATTGTGATTGAATCTCTTTGTGCTACAACTCCAATTTATTCTACTTTAAAGTTTGTAAGTCTTAAGGCATTTAATACTACTGAAACTGAACTTAAGCTCATTGCTGCAGCTGCTATCATAGGATTTAGTAATGGCCCTCCAAATATATGAAGCACTCCCATGGCTACTGGTATTCCTAATACGTTATATGCAAATGCCCAGAATAGATTTTGTTTTATATTTTTAATTGTAGCTTTACTTAATTTAATTGCTGTTACTACATCCATTAAATCACTTCTCATAAGAACTACATCTGCTGACTCTATAGCTACATCTGTTCCTGATCCTATAGCTATTCCTATATCTGCTTGCACTAGTGCTGGAGCATCATTTATTCCATCTCCAACCATAGCTACTTTTTTATTTTCACTTTGAAGTTTCTTAACTTCATTTGCTTTATCTTTTGGTAATACCTCTGATAAAACTATATCAATTCCAACCTGCTTAGCTATAGCTTCTGCAGTCTTTTTATTATCTCCTGTAATCATAGCTACTTCAATTCCCATTCCACGTAAGGTTTCTATAGCTTTTTTACTACTTTCCTTCACAGTATCAGCTACAGCAATTATACCTTCTAAGTTACCATTAATAGCAACATACATTGGTGTCTTTCCTTCTTCTGCTAGTTTATCTGATTTTTCAGCTAATACAGATATATCTATATTTCTTTCTATCATTAATTTCTTGTTTCCAAGTAGTATATTTTCACCATCTATTTTAACTTCTATACCATGTCCTGGTATTGCATTAAAATATTCCATTTCTTTAAGTGATAATCCTCTTTCTTCTGCGCCCTTTACAATTGCTTCACCAAGAGGATGTTCTGATCCTTTTTCAGCACTAGCAGCTAGAACTAAAACTTCATTTTCTGATAAACTATTTGTTATTATATCAGTTACTTTAGGCTTCCCTTCTGTTATTGTACCTGTTTTATCAAAAACTATTGTATTTATTTTATAAGTTGTTTCTAGCGCTTCTCCACCTTTTATTAATACTCCATTTTCTGCTCCCTTACCAGTTCCAACCATAATTGCTGTTGGAGTAGCAAGTCCTAAAGCACATGGACAGGCTATTACAAGTACTGCAATAAATATTGTTAATGCGAATATTGGTGTTTCACCAAATGCCAACCACGCTAATGATGATACTATAGATAATCCTATTACTGTTGGAACAAAGTAAGCTGAAATTATATCTGCAAGCTTAGCTATAGGTGCCTTTGATCCTTGTGCATCCTCAACAAGCTTAACTATTTGAGCTAAAGCTGTATCTTTCCCAACTTTTGTAGCTTTATATTTAATAAATCCTGTTTTATTAATACTTGCTCCAATTACAGTACTACCTATAGTCTTTTCTACAGGTAAACTTTCTCCTGTAAGCATAGCTTCGTCAATTGAAGTACTCCCTTCAATAACTTCTCCATCAACAGGTAATCTTTCTCCCGGCTTAACTAATACTATATCTCCAACTATTACTTCTTCTAATGGTAGTATTAATTCTTGTCCATTTCTAATTATTGTTGCTGTTTTAGGAGCTAATCCCATTAATTTTTTAATAGCTTGTGATGTTTTTCCTTTTGAAACTGATTCTAAATATTTTCCTAGTGTTATTAATGTCAGTATTACTGATACTGATTCAAAATATAAATGCATTGCATATTCATGCTCTCCACCATTTATTTTATAAATAGCAAATAATCCATAAATAAATGCAGCTGAAGTACTTATTGCTATTAAAGAATCCATATTAGGACTAAGCTTAAATAAGTTCTTTAATCCTATTTTATAGAACTTGTATCCAACTATCATTACTGGTAATGTAATTAATGTTTGTAATATTGCAAAGTTTAGTGGATTTGCCATTGGATCTATTATATTAGGAAGTGGCATTCCAACCATATGACCCATACTTATAATTAAAAGAGGTAATGTAAATACTAGAGAAATTATAAATCTAATTAATAAAATATTCTTTTCCTCTAACTTCTTTTCATTTTTAGTTTCCTCTTCTTTAATTAACTTATATCCTGCTTTTTCTACTACTGCTTTAATTTGTCCATAAGTAATATTATCTTCATCTATTGTTACTGTAAGTTTTTCAGTAGCAAAATTAACAGCTGAGGATTCAACACCTTCTAATTTTTTAGTAACTCTTTCTATTCTATTAGCACAGGCTGAACAAGTCATCCCTTCAACTTTTACAGTATATGACACAATATTTTTCTTTACCTTATACCCAGCCTTTTCTACTGCAGATTCAATTTTTTCATTGTCTATTTTACTATCATCATATTGTACAGTTAATATTTCTGTAGCAAAATTTACATTTGCACTTTCTATTCCATCTACTTTTTTTACAACACGCTCAACTCTATTTGCACAAGCTGAACATGTCATTCCTTCTATTTTAAATGATTTATTAATAATGTCCCCCTCCTTATTTAGTCATTACTTTTTCTAGTATTCCTATTATTTCCTCAATTTTCTCATCTCCAGTATTATTCATACACGCATCCTTAACACAGGTTTTTAAATGTTTTTTTAATATTAATAAGTTTGCTCTTTTTAATAATGATTGAGATGCAACTATTTGATTTGATATATCAACACAATACCTTTCATCCTCTATCATCTTTATAATACCTTCAATCTGCCCCTTAGCAGTTTTTAAGGATTGTAATGCTTTTTTTCTTTCTTCGTTCAAAATATTCCCTCCTATACTACCCCCCAGGGGGGTGTCTATAATTCCATTATATGCTTATTCTCCAAATTGTCAACAATTATTATTTCCATTTTTAATTATTTCTCTTATTTTACATTAATAGTTTTTTATAATACTGTTTTTAGTATGGTGTTGAAACTATGAATATAATTTTAGAAGATATCTAAATCCCCTTGCCTTTATATGTTACAATAATATTAATAGCAATCTTCATTATATTTTCCAAACTATTTATTTAAGTTTATAGTTGAAAATTTATAACATACTATAATAAATAGCTATTCCAGCAGCTAGATAACACTCAATAAATTTAGAGTAATCATTTCTTAATCATGTAAAAAATTTACTAATTGAAATCTATACCCACGCAAAAACCAGCAAATTGATTTATCAAGAGTAAATTTATAAAAATTTATAAAAATTTATAAAAAATAATATTTCTAATATATTATATATGTGTAATATGTAATATTAAAAAGTCCAATGATTTAAAAATCATTGGACTTTAATTCGTAATATATTAATATTATATATTATCTCTAACAACTTTGCAGGGGTTTCCATAGGCTATTTTATTTGATGGTATGTCCTTCGTTACTACACTACCACCCCCAATAACAACGTTATCTCCAATAGTAACACCTGGCATAACTCTAACACCTGCCCCAATCCAAACATTATTCCCAACTGTTATAGGATAAGCATATTCAAGCCCTTGATTTCTACGTTCATAATCAAGAGGATGACCTGCTGTATAAAATCCACAATCAGGTCCAATAAAAACATTGTCTCCAAAAGTTACTTTTGCACAATCTAAAATTACACAGTTATGATTTACAAAGAAGTTTTCTCCAATTTCAATGTTATATCCGTAATCACACCAAAAAGGAGCTAGAATAAAAAATTTATCTTTAGTCTTTCCAAGAAGTTTTTTCATTAATGACTCTTTAGATTCTATATCTGAAGGCTTTAAATTATTATACTCATGACACATATCCTTACATAATAGTATTTCTTTAAATAAATTTTCATCATTACTTAAATCATATAACATTCCAGATAACATCTTTTCTTTTTCAGTCATATAATCTTCACTATCATATAAATTTTTACTTTTATTTTCCATATATTAAAACTCCTCCGAAAAATCTTTTTACTTAATTATATACTATTAGTTTATAATTATAAATACTTTAGCTCTTACATTTCTACTTCGCATTTAAATACAATTGCGAATCAACTTATATGTTTAATTATTTAACTAAGCAATCTTGTTTTAATCCTAAAACATCTGATATTCTAAGTCCTGTATTAAACATTGTATAAACTATTGGAATAATTTCTTTATGAAGATTGTTTATATTATCAAATAATTGCTCTAATATATACTTTATGGTTTGTATTTCTTCGTCTAGGATTATCTTTAGCATATATATTTAACCATTCTATATATACTTTAGAGTATGTCTTAAAAGATGAGCATGAACATTAATACCAGTTTTCCTTTTGAGCCTTTTGAATAAATCACTAACATCTTCATATTCTAAAGGTTATCCTTTGTTGTGGTCAAAAATTATATCTTCTATGAATAAAGAAAGGGCTTCGCCTATTAGGAGTCCTGTTTCATATAATAACTTTATTAAAAATTCATCTCTACTATTAGTTGCATTATAGATATTTTGCTACTGGTATGACAGTATATAAAAAAGATATAGGATTTATTAGTTATTACACTAACTATCCTATATCTATCTTACTCTATCTAAATTAATTTTGCTGGTTTATCATCACAATTATTCTTATATATCACACTATTACCAAGGCTATTTTCTAACTCTCTTCTGCAAAATTTATTTATAGAAAATCTAAATTTTCTATTCTCTAATTTGCTGAATTCCAATCAGCTGGATATGTCACATATATAAATCTTGCATAGTTTGGAACTGAGAATTTAATTTTACTTCCTTTTGGTATTAAAATTAATTCTCCTGGATCTGCTGATACTTTTCTTCCATCAACTATGATATCTAAGTGACCTTCTATAACATAGTCTATTTCATCATAGTTTAGTGTCCAATCAAATGTTGTTTCTCTCATTTCCATTACTCCACAACCAAGTCTTGGACTTTCTTGTAGTGTAAATAAATCTTTAGTATACACTTCATCAGTTATTTTTCCAGTATCTAATCTATTAGATTCGTCTACCTTAACTGTTTGTAACTTTACTGATGTAACCCCATGTATTGGTTCTGTATCTTTAACAAAATCTACAATAGGGCCTTTTTTCGCTCCGCCAATTTGTTCTTCTATAATTTGTCTAACTAATCTTTCTAAAACTGTTTTATCTAAATCTTTTTTATCCATATTAAGCTCTTTCCTTTCCTAATGTCTTATTTGCAATAAATATAGCTACTGCTATTGCAGTTACTCCACCAACTAATTTTGCAACTATCATAGGTAGTATCATGTCTGAATTAAATCCTGCTGTAAACCCTAAATGATCCCCAAATACAAATGCCGCTGATACTGCAAATGCTATATTAATTATTTTTCCTCTATCATCCATATCTTTTAACATATCAAACATTGGAATACAGTTTGCTAAACTTGCTACAAGCCCAGCTGCTGCTACCTCATTCATACCAAGCAATTTCCCAAGTGACATTAATGGCTTTTTAAATACTTTAGTTATTACATAAACAAGTGGGAATGCACCTGCTAATACAATTGCAATATCTCCAACTATAGAAATTCCATCATGAATAGGATTCATTCCTTTAATTAATACAATTCCTGTTAAAGCTTCAACAATTGCTGCTGCCAATCCTATAGTAATAATTATAAGTATAAACTTACCAAAATACGTAAATCCAATTATCATAGCTTTTTCAAAGAATACTAATCCTAATGCAATTAAAATAGCAAAAATTACTATAGGTACTAAATTACGAATAACCATCATAACCGGGAATCCAGCTACAAGCCCTCCAACAAAAGCTCCTATTGGCACAGTAATAATTCCTGCTAATATTCCTGTTGCTAAGAATTTTTGATCCTTTTCTTGTATTATTCCTAGAGCTACTGGAATTATAAATACTATTGTTGGTCCCATTACAGCTCCAACAATTAGTCCTCCAAAAAGTCCAGCTTGTGGATCAATTGCAAGTTCCATTGCAAGTGTAGCTCCTCCCATATCATTTGCAAGTAATGAACCTGCAAACATTGCAGGGTCAGCTCCTAGAAGACTAAATACTGGAACAACTATCGGCTTTAAGATAGTTGATAAAACTGGAGCTAAACTTATAATCCCAATCATAGCAAGTGCTAGTGCCCCCATTGCCATTATTCCTTCTTCAAACTTTTCCCCAAGTCCAAATTTATTTCCTATACATTTATCTAAAGCTCCTAGAACCATAAAAATAACCATTATATAAATAATAATTTCATTAATACTCATATTGTTTCCTCCGTTCTATTAAATTAGCATAGATATTATCATAGGATCTGGAGATGGTATTACTGAAATATTTATAATTTTCTTTTCATCTACTATATTTTTAGCAGCTCTTACACCATTTTCAACATCACTTACTTCTCCAGATACTATTGATACAAATTTTCCACCTATACAAAAAGCTAATTGCATTTTTACAATAGAAACGTTAGCATTTTTCACCATACTATCTAAAGCTTGTATTCCACTACAAACATTATTTGTTTCCATTATTCCAAATGCACCTCTTGATTTAACTTTATATTTATTTTTTAATCCGTTAATTATATCATCGTGTACGGCATTTAGTATAAATTTATCCACAGCATATGAATCACCTATAGATACACCATAATCAATTGCATCCTTAACCTCTCCCTCATTTCCACTTATAATAGTTAGAAATTTACCAGGACATATTGTTCTAAAAAATATCAATTCAACATTGGCTTGTTTTATCATTGAATCTGATATTTCTATTCCCTTGCTTATTGACCTAAATTCTATTGCACCTATACTCCTATTCATCATTCACCTCTATGGAATCAACTATTCCAATAATTGTAGCATCTACTGGAACATCCTTGACTCCTACTGCATATCTTGCAGATCCTCCATATGTTACTAAAACTAAATCTCCATTTCCAGCACCAACTGAATCTGCCGCTACAAAATAATTTTCACTTTCTGTTTTATTATCTTTCATTGGTTTAACAACCAAAAATTTCTGCCCATTTAATCTCTCATCTTTTCTAGTTGACCATAACCGACCCACAACTCTTCCTATAATCATAATTACTCTCCACTTTTTCTCATAATTTCAATATGATTTAATCTAATAAAATCTCTAGCTAAAGGTGTTATTATACTTTTACTATCTATTACAATAACATTTGAACCAGTTATATATTGTCTTCTTATATCTGATTCTGAGATAAGTTTTTTATTAGTTATTTCAGCGGTTTTATTAGCTACTCTTTTAGGAGCATTATCTAATTTATTATCTATATATATATTATCTTGTAATGTATATGTATTATTAAGAGAACTACCTAAAATTTCTATACCATAATTAATAAGTTGTCTCTCAAATTCTAAATACTTGCTATATAATTGCTTAGGAGCTGTATTTTTATATTTTTTATAATACATTCCCTCTTCTAATATATATATCTTTTTTCCTTTCATAAGCATTTTTATAATAAAATGTTCTTCTTTAGTACTACATGTCAAATTAGCTAAGTTCCCCATACCTTTTAGACATAATGTTGGTACTATTACTACATCACAATCTTTTATATTTTCACTGTAGCTAACTATTTCATATTCGTTACCAAGCATTTTATAATACTTATCTATATTTTTTTCTAATACAACTGCTTTTTTTCTTGTATCATTACTTGGAGTTTCTTTCAACTTTTTGTAGAGTTCTTCTACAATAATATTTACAAGATTGTCATACTCCACATAGTCACCTCCTAAGAAAATTTACTTTACTATCCTACATAACGTTCCCTTAGTAAAGCCACAAGCGTTAGCTTCATCATAATCTATATGCATATAAGTTTTAAATTTTTCACTTACTCTTATTACTGTATCATCAAAAATAAGTGGTCTCTGTCCTAAAACCTCAACCTTTACTATTTGTTTATCAGTTACTCCAAACTTTTCTGCATCTTCTGGTGTAATATGTATATGCCTTTTTGCTACTATTACCCCTCTATCTATTTCAATAGATCCTCTATCTGTAGAAATTTTTATCCCTGGAGTATTTTCAATTGATCCACTTTCTTTTATTGGTGCTTTAATGCCAAGTGTTAGTGTATCTGTTAATGAAACTTCAACTTGAGTCTGTGGTCTTGGTGGTCCTAACACTATTACATTTGCAATAGAACCCTTTGGGCCTGTTATTGTTACTCTCTCTTTAGATGCATATTGTCCTGGCTGAGATAAATCTTTTAATTTATTAAGAGTATATCCAGGTCCAAATAATATATCTATATGTACTTGTGATAAATGAATATGTCTTCCTGATGCTTCTACTTGTATAAAGAATTCGTTTTTAACTCTATTTACAACTTCTTGAATTATATTATCTAATGAAATATTATTCATCATAAACCTCCATTTAGTTCCTATACTTTCCTGTTCTATATTTGAAAATCATAATCCATAATAAGGCTGATAATCTATTTAATCCTCTTATTATATCTTCTCTTTTTATATTTCCATACTCATCTTTAAATGCTTTATAGGCTAAAAGTTCCGCTTCTCTTATTTCCGTTCTAATACTATTTAATGAAACCACAACTTCACCCATAGTATAGTGTATAGGCTCATCTCCTATACCAAAGTACTTTTTAGGATAATTAGATTTATCTCTTATCTCTAAATCATCCATTCCTTGAAGCTTTATTTCATTTACTGGTTCTTCTAAAACTTCACATCTAATTAAATTTCTAATAAAATCCAATATTTCTTGAAGATCAGAAATTAATTTATTTATTTTTTCCTTACTACATAGTATTTGAACTTCTAATATTTTAGATTCTAAGGAGTCTAGTTTTCCTCTAAAAATAATTCTTTTATGATCCTTAAATACCAATATATTATCATGAAGCTCAGTCATATGCTCTGGCTTACTTTCAACTTCTAATCCAAATATAGTTAAGTATTTTTTTGAAACTTTCTTAATATCTTGTTCTATTTTATTAATTTCATTATCAGTTTTCATATTAAATCCTTGCAGATTATCTATATATTTTAATGAAATATTATGATCATTTAAAAAAGATATGGCAGAAGGTGTAACTATCTGTTTTTTACTTACTTCTAACTCTTTTAAGGCATTTAAATCTTTATCTTTTACCATCTTCCTTAATTCATTTTCAGTTAATACACTCATTTTTCCACATCCCTAAACTTATATATATATAAGATGTACTGCTATTAAGCAGTACATCTAGTTATTTTTATAAATTTGATCCTTTTGGTAAAATTGCATCTACTTCAAAATGTGGTCTTGGAATTACATGAACTGATATCAATTCTCCAACTCTTTCAGCAGCAGCGGCACCTGCATCTGTTGCTGCCTTTACTGCTCCAACATCACCTCTAACCATTACAGTTACAAGGCCTCCACC
>X276_Barnacle_Goose__coassemble_624_pt1 | contig 10702 bp, 7 predicted proteins | sample X276_Barnacle_Goose__metabat2_low_PE_010 | metagenome-assembled genome bin X276_Barnacle_Goose
CTATAGGATATGATAGAATAGTAAAAGAATTAAAATTTATTGATGAATAAATTTTAATATAAATAAAACCTCATTAGGTAACTTAGAATTATTAAAAATATTACACAGAGTGCTATTACATTTAATAATTAGATTATGTTATAATTTTCTATAAATACAAACTTGCTATAAACAACTAAAAGTACTTATAGTATTTGGTTATTTATGCTAGATATATAAGAAAGGATGAGGGGAAATGAGTAAATTAATTAAAATACAAAAACCTAAGTTTATAGATGAACTTGAAGAAATAGAAGATATATATGAAGAAATAATTATGGCTGATAAAATTCAAAATAAGATTATAGAAAATGTAACAATTGAAGGTAAAAAAGATATAGGAATAAGTATGGATTCATGTATTTTTAAAAATGTAATATTTAAAGATTGCTCTTTTAAAAATATTGATCTATTAGATACTATATTTGAAAATTGTGATTTATCTAATGTTAGTTTTAGTAATGGAAGTATACATAGAGTTGAGTTTATTAATTGTAAAATACTTGGGACAACTTTTGACGAAAGTAATTTCAAAGATGTTCTACTTCAAAAATTATTAGGGAAGTATGCGAATTTTTCTTATGCTAGATTTAAATCCGTAAATATTGTTGATTGTAATTTTCAAGACGTAATATTTCAACAAGCTAGAGTAGAAAAGATAGCCTTAAAAGATTCTGATTTAACCAACACATATTTTAACAAAACATCTTTAAATAAAATAGATCTTACAACTTGTGATATAACAGGAATAGATTTAGAAATAGATGATATAGCAGGAGCTACAGTAACAGCAATGCAAGGATTAGAATTAACAAGACTTATGAGAATAACAATTAAATAATTAATCTTAATTTAGATTCTACAGATACTATAGTTGATTTTTGTTTAATGTGATATTAAGAGTTAAGGTTAATGCTTGTTATGAGCTATTATGTGAAAAGGGATATTACTAAACATTTTAAGGAAGAATTTTGATTATGATTAAATTTATAAACATAATTAAAAAGGAGACGAGTCAAGTGAAAAATAAGATGTTAGATTTTATATCATCTAGTTTAATTATTGCAAATGGAGTGATTTGTTTAACATATGGAGAAAAACTATTACCACTACTACCTATAATTTGTGGAGGAATTTTATTAATAAAGGGTATTATTAGGTTCGTTGAAGGTATTAAGGATAAGGATTATGCTAGCCTTGAAAAAACAAATTTAGAAAAATCTTTTATCTTAATTGCAGTAGGGTTAGGAATTTTAATAAAAAGAAATGAAGCTTTATTTGTTGTAGGAATGTTTTGGGGATTACATGGGTTAATAAAGTCTTCTAATTATTTAAATATTGCATTATATAATTTTGTTAATAAAGAAAAATGGGTAGCAATTTTATTTAAGTCTATTATTGAATTTAGTTTATCGTTTGTTTTAGTATTTGATCCTTTTGGAAAACTTGGACATCATATTTTTATTTTAGGATTAGAATTAATTTTTGATGGAACTATGGAAATTATAAATAAATATCAGGATAAAAATATAAAATTAATTTAAATGGAATGAATTAAAATCTTTTAAGTTTTAAAGAAAATTTTAAGTAAATAAATATAATTTAAATAATAGAAAGGGACTGACGAACTAATTGTGGCAGGCCCTTTTTAACAATTTTTAATATAAATGAAAATTTAGTGAGTTATTTTTAAAAAAAAACTTTAGGAAAAAATTGACAAGATAATTAATAACGTTTACAATAAAACTATAAAACTATAATTAGTTTTATAGTTTTATTATTTAGGAGGGATAAATATGGAAAAATCAAAATTTATTTATAATAATAAGATAAAGAATAGAGATTATAAAAAAGCAATAAAGAATAAAAAGAAGTATTTAAAAAAATACGGTGATGATTCCAGTAATAATTATTCATTAAAAATAGATGAAATAAAAGCACTTAAAGATTTTATAAAAATAGAGAATTTAGTAATTGACAATGATAATAATAACAAAGCTTTTGATGGGAATAATGAGAAAGCAATTATAATAGGTAATATAAGAATGGGTTTTGGACATTATAGAATATCAATGGCAATTGCATCGGCTGCTATAGCTAAAGGATATACTCCTTATTGGTTAGATTTACACTCATTTCAGGAAACTACTGGTGGAAAAGTTATTAACCATTTAAATGAGTTATATTCTTTTGGCTCAAGACTTTCTCAGAAGGTAGAATTATTTAATAAATTTTATTGGGAACCATTAAACTCAGAAGGGTTTAAAAAAATATCCTATAATGCTATGGATCAAAAGGTAGCTGAATTAATGACTCCAATTTTTAAAGAAATTCCAAAGGATATTCCATTTATAGCAACTCATGTATGGCCATCGCAAGCTGCAATACATGCCGAAATGAAAAACGTAATTAATGTAATTCCTGATAATTGGCCAATGGCACTTCATTTATCAGAGGGAGCAATTCATACTGTACAAACACCATCATCTTTCTTAGGTTATAAAACATTAAAAAATATGGATGGTAATAAAATTTTAAATCCTATACCAGATGGTGAATTAATAAATGTTGGTCATTATATAGATCATGAGCTTGTATCTAATATAGAAGTTGATTGTAAGAAGAGATTAGATAGAGTAGAAAACAATAAAATGAAACGTCTTTTATTAACAGTAGGTGGAGCTGGAGCACAAAAAGAGATATATTTATCAATAATTAAAAAGCTTATGCCAAGTATAAAGGAAAAGAAAGTTGCCCTATATATTAATGTTGGTGATCATAAGGGATTCTTTGAGGATTTAGTTAAAGAAATGCCTGAATTAGGAATTGAAAAAGATGGACTAGTAAGTCACTATTTTGATAATTATGAAAAAAGTACAGAATTTGCAAAATTAGCATTAGATAATGAAGTTAGTGGAATTAATATATTCTATAATAAAGATATTTTTGCCGCAGTATATTTAACAAATCTTTTAATGAGATCCTGTGATTTATGTATTACAAAACCAAGTGAATTAGCATTTTATCCAGTTCCGAAACTAATGATAAAAAGAGTAGGTGGACATGAAGCATATGGAGCTCTTCGAGCAGCAGAAATAGGAGATGGAACTATTGAATGTGAAACTAAAGATCAAACATTACAAATGTTAGATTTAATATTAGAAAGTGGTGAAATATTAACAATGTTTAATGAAAACATTTTAAGGGCTAAAAAAATAGGAATTTATGATGGTGCTTATAAGGTAATTGAACTTGCAGAAAAAAATAAGTAGGGAGTAGGCTTATGGATTTAGAGGATAAGGTTTTAAAAGGAAGTATTGAAGTATTTAGAGAAAAAGGCATTAAATTTACAATGGATGATGTATCAAGACATTTAGGAATGAGTAAAAGAACCTTATATGAAATGGCAAAGAGTAAAGAGTTATTGCTTTTAGAAGCTATAGATGATGTATTTAATAGAATTAATGTGGAAAAAACTAAAATATATAATGATAAAAATTTAAATGATATTGAAAGACTTAAAGGATTAATTGCTGTCTTACCTGAATGTTTAGATATGTTTGATTACACAAGGATATATGAAGTTAAAAGAGTTTATCCTAATGTATATGAGAAAATAAAGGATAGACTTGATGAGGGGTGGGAACAAACCTTAGAACTTTTAAATAGTTGTATTGGAAAAGGTCTAATAAGGAAAGTAGATACGTTGTTAATTAAGCATATGATTATTGGATGTATTAATGAACTCTTAGAAAATGATTTTTTATATAAAGAGAATAGAGATTATAAAAAAGCTTATAAAGATGTTATAGATATTATAATTAAAGGAATTGAGACTAATGAATAGATTTATTAGAAAAATAGAAAATATTAATTATGGATGGCTTTATAGTAGAAAAGATTGTTTGGATTTTCAAGAAGTAGATATTCCGCATAATAATATAGATTTACCATATAATTATTTTAATGAAAATGATTTATGTTTTGAATCTATATATATGAAAAAAATATATATAGATTCTATTAGAAGTGATGAATTAATTTATATTAACTTTGATGGGGTAGCATCTTATGCAAAGGTTTATATAAATGAACAATATGTAGGTGAGCATAAAGGAGGATATACTGGGTTTTATTTTGATATCACAGAATATTTAAAGATTAGTTGTGAAAATTTAATAAAAGTTGAAGTAGATTCAAGGGAACGTGCAGAAATACCGCCTTATGGTAATGTTATTGATTATTTAACTTATGGTGGTATATATAGGGAAGTATATTTGACTAGGATTAATAAAAATAATATAGAAGATATATTTGTTCAAACATCTGAAGTTTTAGAAGAAGAGAAGAAACTAAAAGTAAATGTAGAATTATCAAAGGATGATAAAAATCAAAATTTAAAGATTCAGCTTTTAGATTTAGATAACTCAATAATTAAAGAAGAGATAATTACTGAAGTTAATGGAAAAACTTTAAGTATAAATTTAAAAGTTAATAATATTAAACTATGGGATTTAGATGAGCCAAGCTTATATAAGTTAAAAGTAAGTTTGTATAAAGAGAAAACTATTATAGATGAACATTTTGTAAAATTTGGTTTTAGAGAAGCAAAGTTTAAGAACGATGGATTTTATTTAAATGGAAAAAAAATAAAGCTTTTAGGCTTAAATAGACATCAAAGTTATCCTTATGTTGGATATGCAATGCCTAAATCTATGCAAGAAAAAGATGTTTTAATATTAAAAAACGACCTTGGTGTAAACGTTGTAAGAACAAGTCATTATCCTCAATCAAAACATTTTTTGAATAAATGTGATGAAGTTGGATTATTAGTATTTACGGAAATTCCAGGTTGGCAATATATAGGACAAGGTAAAGAGTGGAGAAATTTATTTTTAACTAATGTAAAAGAAATGATACTTAGAGATAGAAATCACCCAAGTATTATTTTATGGGGAGTGAGAGTTAACGAATCTCCAGATGATGATGAGTTATATAGTAAATCTAATAATTTAGCTAGAAAACTAGATCCAACTAGACAAACTGGTGGAGTTAGAAATTTTGAAGGTAGTAATTTTTTTGAAGATGTATATACCTATAATGATTTTAGTCATGTAGGAAATAATAAAGGGTTATTACCTGTAAATAGGGTTACAAAATTAAAAGATGCGCCTTACTTAGTAACTGAGCATAATGGTCATATGTTCCCAACTAAGAGATTTGATAATGAAGAAAAGCGCTTAGAACATGGGTTAAGACATCTGAGAGTTATGGATAAAATGTATGGAGATGAAAGAGTTTCAGGAGCTATTGGATGGTGTATGTTTGATTATAATACTCATGGTGACTTTGGAAGTGGAGATAAAATTTGCTATCACGGTGTTATGGATATGTTTAGAATTCCAAAGCTAGCATTTTATGCTTATGCATCTCAAGGGAGTAAGAAAGATATTATGGAAGTCTCTTCTGAAATGGATATAGGAGAACATCCAGGTGGAATTATTGGTCCAATATATGTATTTACAAATTGTGATAGCATTAGATTTTATAAGAATGATAAATATATAAATGAATTCTATCCAAATAGAGAAAACTTTAAAAATCTCCCTCATCCGCCTATATTAATAGATGATTTTATAGGTGATTCTTTAGAGGTAGATGAGAAGTATAGCTTAAAGGATTCTGAAAATATTAAAAAGGTTTTAATGAGTATTTCAAGATATGGAACTGATATGCCTATTAAATATAAATTAAGAATGGCTTATGCAATGATAAAAAATAAGTTAACAGTAAAAGCTGGTATAGATCTTTATTCTAAGTATGTTGGAGATTGGGGTGGAAAAAGAACTATATATAAATTTGAAGGTTATAAAAATGGTGTACTCGTAAAAAAAATAATAAAAACTAGTGTTAATTCACCAAAGTTAGTAGTAGAACTAGAAAGAAAAGAGTTATGTATTAGTGATACCTATGATGTTTTAGAAATTATAATTAAAGCTACATCAGAATATGGTTCAATACTTCCATATGCAAATCATGTTATTAATCTTGAAGCTAATGATGTTATTGAGATAATTGGAGAAAAAAATATTCCGCTAATTGGTGGAGTAGCAGCAGTTTACGTTAAAAGTAAAAATAAGGTGGGAACAGGAAAGATACAAATTTCAAATGAACAATTAGGGAAAAGTATGCTTGAGATTTTAGTAAGTAAAAATTAATATGAAAGAAGGGTATATTTATGAAAAAATTAACAAAAAGCAAAATAGCTTGTTTTGCAATTGGTCAATTTGGATGGGCTTTATTATCAGGTATTATCGTTAACTGGTTAATATATTTTTATCAACCAGACGTTAGTACAATGGGTGAGGGAATGAGACTTTTCATTCCTCAAGGAAGAGTAATTTTAGGGGTAGTTACAATTATAGGTATTATAACAGCTATAGGAAGAATATTTGATGCAATTACAGATCCGCTTATTGCTTCACTATCAGATCGGAGTAAGCATAAGGATGGAAGAAGAATACCATTTATGAAAATGATTGCATTACCTTTTGCATTAATAACAGTACTTGTATTCTTAGCACCGTTTAAAGGAGCTGGAGTAGGTAATAGTATTTGGTTATTTGTTACAATAATGCTGTATTATCTATGTTTAACTATTTATTGCACTCCATATACAGCTCTTATACCAGAACTTGGAAAAACACAAGAGGAAAGAATGACTATATCTACTTATATATCATTTACATTTATATTAGGAACAGCAGTTGCTTATGTTGCTCCAATGATATGGGGACCATTAGAAGGACCTTTAGGTAGAGTAAATGCAATGAGAGTTACATTCGCAGGTATGGCTACTTTAGCATTTATTTGTCTTTTAGTTCCTGTTTTTACTATTCGTGAAAAAGACTATGTTGATTCAAAACCTTCAGAAGAAGGGGCATTTAAATCACTAACTAATACATTTAAAAATAGAAGTTTTAGAGTATTTGTAGCATCAGATATAGCATATTGGGTTGCATTAACTATGTTTCAAACTGGATTACCATTTTATATTACTTCATTAATGAAGCTTGATGAATCTATGACAACTATATTGTTTGTATTAATGACAGCAGTATCATTATTATTTTATATACCAATTAATATTTTTGTTAAAAAATATGGTAAAAAGAATTTATTATTATTTGCATTTGCAATGTTTACAGTAACTTATTTAATTACTGCACTTTCAGGGGAATATCTACCTATAAGTCCAACTATTCAAGGAATTTTAATAGTATGTGTTGCATCGCTACCTATGGCTATATTTGGTATATTACCATCAGCAATAGTTGCAGATATATCACAATCAGATTCTATTAAAACTGGAGAAAGTAAAGAAGGAATGTTTTATGCAGCAAGAACTTTTGCATTTAAAGTTGGACAAGGGTTTGCAATGTTATTCTTTACTGCAGTAAGTACTATAGGAGTTGCAGGTTCTGGATTTGGATATAGATTAACAGCAGGTGGAGCTGCAATATTCTGCTTAATTGGAGGAATAATTTTAGTGTTCTATAATGAAAAAGAAGTAAGTAAAATTATAAAAAGCAATGGAGAAAGCATAAATTAGGAGGAGTATATATGATAAAGGGAGATAGGATTTTTCATCTAAATACCAAGGATTCAAGCTATATTTTTAGAATATTAGAAAATGGATATTTAGAAAATTTACATTATGGAAATAAAATAAGAGAATGTGATGACTATTCATTACTATATAAGAAATGCTCAGTTACAGAGGGGAATAGTATTAGTTATAGTAGTGAGTTTCCTAATATTAATTTAGATAATATATGTCTTGAGTATTCTGGAGTGGGAAAAGGTGATTTAAGAGAAAGTCCAATAGAGTTAATACTTGAAGATGGAACTTTTACTACTGATTTTATTTTTTTAGAAAGTAGAAGTTCTAAGGGAAAAGTAAAAATTCCAGGTCTTCCTTCATCACATTCAATAGACGATGAGTGTGAAACTTTAGAGATAGATTTAATAGATTATGAAGCTAATTTGAAGCTTACATTATATTACCATGTATTCTATGATAGTAATGTAATAACAAGATATGTTAAACTATCAAATTTAAGTGATAAAAAAATTAGTATAAATAAAATAATGAGTATGCAATTAGATATTCCAAATTATAATTACAGTATGATTACTTTTGATGGAACTTGGGCTAGAGAAATGCAAATGCATACTAAGAAGTTGGAGTCTGGAGTATATATAAATGATTCTAAAGGTGGAACTAGCTCTAATAGACATAATCCGTTTGTAATATTTAAAGGTGAAGATACTGGAGAAAATCATGGCTTATGTTATGGAATGAATTTGATTTATAGTGGGAATCACATTGAGATTGCAGAAGTGAACTATGCAAATAAGCTAAGAATTCAAACAGGAATTAATCCTTACTGTTTTAATTTCAATGTAGATCCAGGAGAAGATTTTTATACCCCAGAGGCTGTACTGAGTTTTTCAAAAGATGGGCTTAATGGGTTAAGTAAAAATATGCACAAATTTATTAAGGACAATATAATACCTAATAATTTTAAGGATAAAGAAAGACCAATACTTATAAACAGTTGGGAAGCTAATTATTTTGATTTTGATGATAAAAAGCTTATATCACAGGCAAAGGAAGCTGCAAGTTTAGGAATTGAATTATTTGTACTAGATGATGGGTGGTTTGGAGAAAGAAATAATGATACCTCTTCATTAGGTGATTGGTATGTAAATAATAAAAAACTCTCAAAGGGGTTAGCTGGACTAAGTACAGAAATTAATAATCTTGGTATGGAATTTGGTTTATGGCTAGAACCTGAAATGATTAGTGAAAATAGTAATCTATATAAAAAGCATCCAAATTGGGCTATAAATATACCATATAGAAAACCTAGTGTTGGAAGAAATCAATTTGTTTTGGATCTAAGTAGAAGTGATGTAAAGAAGTATTTAATTGAAACTATTAATTCATTATTAGAAAGCGCAAATATTTCATATGTCAAATGGGATATGAATAGGAACTTATCTGATATGTATAGTGGAGTATTAAATAATCAAGGAGAGCTTTATCATAGATATGTACTGGGATTATATGAAATTATAGAAGCTATACAAGAGAAATTTCCAAACATTCTTTTTGAAGGGTGTTCAGCTGGTGGAAATAGGTTTGATTTAGGAATTCTATGTTATATGCCTCAAATTTGGGCTAGTGATAATACTGATGCTAGTGAAAGAGTTAAAATACAAAATAATCTATCATATGGTTATCCACAATGTACATTTGGAGCTCATGTTTCGGATTGTCCAAACCATCAAACATTAAGAAATATATCTATAGAAACGAGATTTAATGTAGCTGCATTTGGTTTGCTTGGATATGAATTGAATCTTAAAAGTTTAGACTCATTAAGTAAAAAAGCAATTAAGGAACAAATTGAATTTTATAAAAAATATAGAAAAACACTTCAATTTGGTGAGTTATATAGAGTAGAGAATATCTATAATAGTAATGTTACTACATGGATAGCCCTTGAAGAGGATAAGTCCAAGGCAGTACTAATGTATTATCAAGATAAACAAATACCACATCCAAATGATGATATATTAAAAACATTTAAACTTTCAGAAGATACTTATTATAAAGTGTCTGCAAGGAAACAAAAAATAAATATAAAATCCTTTGGAAATCTAATTAATCATGTTACTCCAATTGAAATAAAAAATGATGGTGTGATTCAACATTTTATTTCTAAAGTTTATAGTCATGAGACAGAAGATGAAGAATTTTTTGCTTATGGAGATTTATTAAACGAAGTTGGATTTATGCCTAAAGAGCAGTTTTCAGGTTGTGGATTTAATGAGAATATAAGAATTATGGGTGATTACTCATCAAGGATATATTCAATTAGTGGTACTTTTATAGAGAAGTAGGAGAGAGGTATTAACAAAAATTTAACTCCATTAGGAAATAAATAATTTTCTAATGGAGCTTTATTATTATCTTGATTTTATAATAGAGTTTTATTATTACTTTTCATATTCAATTTCTTAGTATTACTTTCTAGCTTCAATTTCCTTAAGCATTGGTTCATCATAATGAGAAAAAAGTAAGCAAATAGCACTAGGTAAAAATAGTAATAACAATGGTGGAATATTTACTGTGAATTTAAATACTAATATGATAACTATAGCTTTAAGAATTGTTAATGGAAATTTTTTAAATGTATAGTAAAAAGATAGAATAATTATATCTTTTACTTTCATTTCAAACCTTGAAGTTATTGGAAAAGCATATAATCCAACTATTATTAAATATAATATTAGCAGAGCAAAAACAATATGGATTCCTAATTTAGATTTCCATGCATAGAAGTATGTGAAATCAACAGTGAATAGCACTAATAAAGATAATTGAACTAACCAAAGTTTCATACTATCTTTGAAGTTATTTTTATATGAAGAAAAGAAATAAGAGGATATATTTATATTTTTTTCTCTATATAACTTGTTCATTGATGAATATAAAGCAGTTAATGATGGACCTAATGGGATTAGTGATAAAAATAAAAAAGAAAAATTAAAATTATTAAAGATATAGTAAATCCTACTATTATTAAAAAAA
>X276_Barnacle_Goose__coassemble_630_pt1 | contig 10647 bp, 10 predicted proteins | sample X276_Barnacle_Goose__metabat2_low_PE_010 | metagenome-assembled genome bin X276_Barnacle_Goose
CTCAAGCGACTTCCTTATCTTATCACCGATTTAAAACATTGTCAATAACTTTTTTAAAATTATTTTTCACTGTTTTTCCTAAGTGACTTGATTACTTTATCATTAGTTTTAAACTCTGTCAACAATCATTTTATTATGTTGTTTTTCTTTGTTTAATCCCTTCGACGCTTATTATCTTAACATTATTTTATTATTTACAATATATATTAATTATTCATTTATACATGTTTATAATTAAAATTCTAAATAATTCTTTATTTTTTTCTTATTTACTACTATTGATATTCTAGGCAACGTGTGCGCTATAATTATTATAAAAACAACTAATTTCAACTTATATTATCAGTTCCCCCTTAAAATATATTCATAATAAGCTATACTTTTATGTAGAGGTGATTAAAAATGATAAATTTTTTAACAAATGACTGGCGAGATCTTCTTGCTTGTGAGTTTAATAATAGTTACTTTACTAAGTTAAATTCTTTTCTACTAAATGAATATGAAACCAAAACAATATATCCCCCAAAGGAATATATTTTTAATGCACTAAATTTAACTCCATATAAAGATGTGAAAGTACTTATACTTGGTCAAGATCCCTATCACGGTCCAAACCAAGCCCACGGATTAAGTTTTTCAGTTAATGTAGGGGAAAAAATCCCACCTTCTTTATTAAATATATATAAAGAGCTGAAAAACGATCTAAATTGTTATATTCCTAATAATGGCTATCTGAAAAAATGGTCTGATCAAGGTGTACTATTATTAAATGCTGTCTTAACTGTAAAAGCTCATAGCCCTAATTCTCATAAGAATATTGGCTGGGAAACCTTCACTGATAAAATAATAAGTCTTCTTAATAATAAATCAGAACCTATGGTTTTTATTTTATGGGGTAACTTTGCAATAAAAAAAAGTTCTCTCATAACCAATAAAAATCATTTAATTCTTACTTCTCCCCATCCAAGTCCATTATCTGCATCTAGAGGTTTTTTCGGTAGTTGTCCCTTCTCCAAAACAAATTCATTCTTATTATCAACTAATCAAAAACCTATAGATTGGCAAATTGATAATAAATAAAAAATACAAAAACACCAACTAATTTATAGTTGGTGTTTTTGCACTTTGGTGGCTCGACCTGGAATCGAACCAGGGACACGAGAATTTTCAGTCCTCTGCTCTACCGACTGAGCTATCGAGCCTTAACAAAATTAATTTTAACTAATGGAAAACATAAATATCAATATTTTTTATTAGTTTTAACTTCCTAATTTTAGATTTTTTATTAATATAATGTTATGATTCATTATTTAATTTATTAATAGCCTCTCTTGCTACATATACAGTGATATTTTCAGATATAGATCTTAAAAGAGATGCAATTATTTCCTGCTCCTCTGGAGTATATTCTGAAGCTATCTTTTCTGATATTAATGCAGATATTAATACCAATTCCTTTCCACTAAGTTCAAATATATTCATAACATCTCCATTTCCCCTCATTTTATGAATTTATATTCTATAAATTATAGTAATATACTTATTTTTCTACTAACACCAAAGCTGAATTTAAGTTTCATTCTACTAAATCCAGCCTTTATTTATAAATACACTATTTAAATTTATACTTAATTCTCTATTTAAGTATAATACTTACTCCCATAAATATTATATATATTACTACACATCCTATAAATGGTGTATTAATTATTCTTTCTTCTCTATTAACCTTATGCTCATCTAATAATATTACTCCTCTTTTAATGTTGTTTTCCTCAAGTTTTCTTATTATTATATATACAAAGACTGCAAATACTATAGCTATAGCTCCATATAATACAAATACCATTAATTTTTCACCTAATGGTAATAATCTTAACGAAACCTCTGTAGCCTCTTCCATAAAGTTATTATTAGCTGGTATAATACTTATTAATTTCTGAATAGTAATTGATGTTCCATTTATTAAAAAATGTATTATAGTAGCTGAAAATATACTATTTGTACTCCTAACTACTAATGCTAATATAAATCCAAGCACTGTTGCATACAAAAATTGTTGAGGATCTAAATGTAACATTCCAAAAAATAAACCTGTTACTAATGCCGCTTTATACTTATTCACATTATCATAGCCAGATAATATAACGCCTCTTATTGTCACTTCTTCAGTTATCGCTGGTAAAAGTGCTACTAACATCAATAATAGTATATATGGTGTTGATATTATCTCTATCATAAATACACCAATTTCATTATCAAAGAAAAAAGATGTTACTAGAGAAAAAAACGTCATAATTGGTTGACATACAAATCCTAATAATACTATTAGTACTATATCCTTTAGATAAAGTTTATTTAATTTAAAAGTATCTTTTACCGATGCCTTAGTTACTATTACATAAATAATTGCTGGTATTAAAAATATTATTATATGACTTAATAATAGTAGTATTCTTCTATCATATATTCCTAAAAGTCTATATATAGGGTTTAGGAAATATGGTAAAAATATTTCTAATAATAATATGATAAAAAAATATAAATTCGCTTTAAAAACTTTTTTCATATATATCCTCCATAATATTTTATTTTTTTGTATAACTTCTTTTAATGCTGGGCATACTTTTAATGAAGCGAATAAGCTTCCACAGTTAATCGCCTCTCCCCCATTTTATTTATATACAAAGATAATCCTCCTTAATGCTTTTAGCTTTAGGGGGGATTATTTTTTGTAGATAGTCTACATATACCCTTAATTTCTTATTTACTTAAATTAATTTTATCTCTTTATTAATCATTTCTAAAGCACTTATAGTTGCCTTATACCTTACATGTTCCCTATTGCCATCAAACATAAATTTTTTTACTACTGTTTTATTTTTTATTTTTATTGCTATATAAACTAATCCAACCGGTTTTTCATTTGTTCCTCCAGCAGGTCCTGCAATTCCAGTAGTTGAAATTCCTATATCAGTACACGCTTCTCTCGCTATGCCCTGTGCCATTTCTACAGCTGTTTCATAACTAACTGCTCCAAAATTTTCTAAAGTTTCTTTATTAACTCCAAGCCTCTTTATCTTAGCTTCATTTGAATATGTAATTGCACCTTCTTTAAAAACCTCTGATATTCCAGGATATCCTATTAATTTTGAAGCTACCATTCCACCTGTACATGATTCTGCCGTTGAAATTGTTAATGATTTACTACATAAGAGTTCCCCGATTTTATATTCTATTGGTATATCATCTACATTATTCTCTTCAAGAATCCTATCTTCACCATTCATATTATCACTCCTAAATTATAGATTGAAATATATTTAACGAATACATTATAATTTATATAATAAACTAGTACCTTTTATTATATTATACTTTATAAAATAGAAAAAAAGACTTCTAAATTTTGATTTATATTTAGAAATCCTCTTATTATTTAATAAATTCAATTAAAATAATCTAAATAAAATATTTAACCACCTCATTAATACCGTTAACATAATTAATTATCATTCTACTATCTACCGATTACTACACTTAACATTTATTAGCATTAATATAATAATCACCCTTTTTACCAATCCCCTCATCTACTATTTCAAAGTTATTCCTCCTTAGCATGGAGGTTATCATTTTTAGATCTTCTTTTTTTATTTCTTCTAAGGTTATAGTAAAAGTATCTTTACTATCTACAACACCCATATAATCAAATATATTACTATATTCACTGAGGCCTAGATCACCTTTTATATCCATCTTATAGTTTGACATATGCAACCCCCTTTATCCTAAAGAATAATATTAATCTTAATTTTTATGCTTATATATATTGTGTTCATCTAATAACTATTTATACATATAAATAACTTATTATAGTTACTATAGTTTATAATTCCTCTAATTACTTATTATCCATTATTTTTTTTAGCTCTATTTCTGGAACCTCTTCATACCTTTCTAAACTACTTGTAAATAATCCCCTTGCTTGTGTAATAGATCTTAAATCTGTAGCATATTTACACATATGCGCTAATGGAATTTCTGCAATAACCTTTTGAAGCTTCCCATCTATCTCCATACCCATTACTCTTCCTCTCTTTTTATTAATATCAGCAATTACATCACCCATATATTCTTCTGGAATAAAAATTTCAACATGCATAATCGGTTCTAATAATATTGGATTTGCCATTTCTAATCCTTTTTTATATGCCATAGTAGTCGCCATTTTAAATGCCATTTCAGAAGAATCTACAGCATGATAGGAGCCATCATACAAAGTTGCTTTTAATCCTATTACTGGATATCCTGCAATAACCCCATGTAAAATACAATCTTGTAATCCCTTTTCTACTGCTGGTATAAAGTTTCTAGGTACCGCTCCCCCTACAACTCTATCTACAAAATCTATTCCCTCATTTCTATCGTCACTTGCCTCAAATTTTATTTTTACGTCTCCATACTGTCCATGTCCACCTGACTGTTTTTTATATTTACCCTGAACATCAGATTTTCCTTTTATTGTTTCTCTATATGGCACTTTAGGTACTTCTAATATTACTTCTGTTGCAAATTTATTTTTAAGTTTACTAGCTATTATCTCTAAATGAGATTCTCCTAATCCTGATATTATAGTTTCTCCACTCTCAATATTTCTCTTTGTAGTAAATGTAGGATCTTCTTCTAATAGTTTTTGTAATGACGCTGATATCTTGTCTTCTTCACCTTTAACCTTTGGTTTTACTGCCATAGATATTATAGGTGTTGGAAAATTCATTTTATCAAATACTATTTTATTATTTACGTCACATAAAGTATCACCAGTTTCTGTATATTGTAATTTAGATACCGCTGCTATATCACCAGCTTTAACTTCACCTGTTAAAGTTTGATTTTTTCCTTTTAAAAAGAATATATGCGATAATTTTTCATTTTTTTCTTTATTACTATTAATAACAGTTGTATCATTAGTTAGTTTTCCTGTTATAACCCTAAACAAAGATATTTTCCCCACAAATGGATCTGCAATTGTTTTAAACACTAGTGCTGAAAATGGCTTATTTTCATTTAACTTTAGAAAAACCTCTTCACAACTCTCTTTAATAATAGCTTTTTGAGGTATAGCATATTCTGGTGATGGAAAACATTCAATAATATCTTCTAGCATACACTCCATTCCAATTACCTTTGTTGAACTACCACACATAACTGGCGCAATATCTCCATTTGCACAGCCCTTTATTAATCCCTTATAAATTTCCTCATCGCTTAAATCCCCTTCATTAAAATACTTATCTAATAATATTTCATCCGTTTCTGCTACTGCTTCAGTAATCATTCTTTTACATTCTTCAACTTTATCTAATAACTCCTCTGGTATTTCCCTTATATCCATTTGATTTGTTTTGCTATTATATATTCTGGCCTTTTTAGAAATAATATTTATTACACCTTTAAAATCACCCCCACACCCAATTGGATATTGTATAGGTACAACACTTACACCAAATGACTCTTTAAGTTTTAATAACACTTTATCATAACTTGAATTTTCTCTATCTAATTTATTTATGAAAAATGTCCTTGGTAATTTTATTTTATTACAGTACTCCCATGCTTTTTCCGTACCAACTTGAATTCCTGCCGATCCACATACAACTATAGTTGCTACATCAACTGCTCTCATTCCCTGAATTAATTCCCCTGCAAAATCAAAATCTCCTGGTATATCTACTAAATTTATTTTTCTCTCTCTAAAACTAATGGGTGCTAAAGCAACTGATAGCGATATTCCTCTTCTTTTTTCTTCTGGATCAAAATCTGTAATAGTAGTTCCATTCTCAACTGTTCCTAACCTATCTGAATTACCTGAATAAAATGCTAAGGCTTCTACTAATGAGGTTTTACCAACAGAACTATGTCCTATAAAACCAACATTCCTTAAATTTTGTATTGAATATTCCTTCATAATTTAACCATAATACTAAATCATTTAATCTAATAGATTTAGCATTATGTTTTCACCACCCTTCATATTAAATTTAGGTATATAGTTAACTATTATGTTTTTACATCATAATTATTACTTTATTAAGATGTAAATTTTTTAAAAAAAGTAGTAACAATAAGAGCTAAATTATATATATAAATTAGCCCTTATTGTTACTACTTAATTTTTTCTATTATAATATCTTATTAAATATCTATTTAACTTTTTATAATCTATTAAATAATAAAAGGATTATATACATATTTAATAATTGATTAATTTCTCATGATTAATAATATATTAACCAAATGGTAATCCTATTAATATATATATTAATAGGAAATTATTATTTATTTACATAATTATATATATTCTATGAAAAATATCCTTTATATTCTTTAAATTTTTATACTTATATATACCTATTAATAAATTTGATTTTATTATAATTTTCTAAAAAATAAGCTAATCTATCTCTAGATATCTATTACAATAAATAGCACTGACTATTTATATATTATAATTACTGTAATTTACTAAACTTGTTTATAATTACTAACATAATACTGTTATAGTTTATCTACAAATAAAACAGCCTAAAATATAAATTATTTATAATTACTTATATAAGGTTAGGAGATTTTAAAATGTATATAATATTATTAATTCTTTTAATTTTTTTATTAATAAATTTACTATTAGTTTCTACTATAGTAATACTAGAGAAAAAACGACCTGAAAAAACACTAGCTTGGATTCTAATATTAATATTTATTCCCCCTGTAGGACTAATATTATATATATTTTTAGGTAGGAGTTGGAAGATAAATAAACTTGATAAAACTATATCATTTAGTTTAAAAGAATTATTATATCCATTAAAATTTCCTTCCGATTTAAATAAATACAAATCCTTAATTGACCTTTTAGCACTAAACTCTTATTCACCATTATTCATTAATAATCAGATTAATATTTTAAATGGTGGCTATGAAAAGTTTGAATGTTTAAAAAAAGAATTACTAAAAGCAACTAATCATATTCATTTAGAATACTATATAGTAAAAGATGATATTATAGGAAATGAAATAAAAGATATTTTAATAAAAAAATCTCTTCAAGGTGTAAAAATTAGATTCATAATAGATAGGGTTGGTTCTTCTAAACTAAGTGGTAATTATATTAAACAACTAAAAGCTGCTGGTGTAGAGGTTATTTTCTATAGTTACTTTTTAGCTCCATTTCTACGAATAATAAATACACAAATTAACTATAGAAATCATCGTAAAATTGTAATTATTGATGGTGAGGTGGGATTTCTAGGTGGTATCAATATTGGTGATGATTATTTAGGAAATGGAAATCTCGGTAATTGGAGAGATTGCCATCTTATGATTAGAGGTGACTTTGTACTCGCACTACAATCTGTATTCTTAGATGATTACTCAATTATAAAAAAAATTTGTAATGAAAATTATGATCTAACTAATAATATTGAAAATTTTTTCAAATCAACTCCTCCTGTAGGTTCAACTGCAATGCAAATTACTAGAAGTGGACCTGACTCTGAATATCCGTCAATAATGCAAAGTTTAATTAAAATGATTAGTATGGCAAAAAAAGAAATTAATATCATTACTCCTTACTTTGTTCCACCCGAAGTACTTATGGATACCCTTAAAATTGCTATACTAAGTGGCGTTACTGTAAAAATAATATATCCTAAAAAAGCGGATCACTTTACAGTAAATAGAGCTTCTCTAACATATCTAGCTGAACTAGTTAGGTGTGGATGTAAAGTTTATCTATATTCTGATAAAGCTTTTATTCATTCAAAAATACTTACTATAGACAATGAAATTTGTACCGTTGGTACAGCTAATTTAGATATTAGAAGCTTTTATCTTAATTATGAAATAAACACAGTTATATATGATAATAATATTACCAAAAGATTAAATGAAATTTTTCTAGAAGACTTAAAAAACTGTGTTGAATTTAGTTTAGATAACTTTGATAATACCTCTCTAAATAATAAATTTATAAATGGCTTATGTAGATTATTTTCTTCTATATTATAATAATTATCTTTAATAGGTTTAATAGTAAGGAGCTTTCAGTAAAATTATTTTATTCTATACTTAATAATTACGCTATATAAATAGCATTCATATAAGATGATTTATCTGATTATTAAACCGACCTCCGTTTACTTAACAGAGGTCGGTTTAATATAATACATATAATTTTTCTTTTATTACTTATTTGCTTTAATTTTATCATACAAGTAAGTTATAATCATAGCTAAAAATCCACCTGATGTATCTATCATTACGTCCTTAAATGACATTGCTCTTCCAGGAATAAAATATTGATGAATTTCATCAGATCCTGCATATAAAAATACTATCAATAAAGCATATAATTTTGCATGCTCTTTATCTATATATATACATATAACTCTATATAAAAGTAAAAACAAAATAAAATATTCACTAAAGTGTGCCGTCTTCCTTATTATAAAAGTTGCTAAATCTCCAAAATATGAATCTAATCTTATACCTATAATCTCAAATATCTTTATTACTAATTCACTCTGACTACTTGAAATATTCCCTGGTTGATGTGACATAAAAAATATTATTCCCATCCAACCTATTAACATTATCCATGATATTACCTTATTCCTCTTTAGCATATCTATTCCCCTTAAAATTTAAATTAAATAATATAACTACTATCATAAAAATTATACACTATTTAATTTAATCTTGCATAGATACTAAGATCGATCAGATAAATATCTATTAATATAGGCTAAGGATTGCTCTAACATCCCTTGTCCTGCTTCTATATCTTGTATCTTAACTTCTAAGTTACACATTCTCTGTTCTACCTGATGTAATGTATCCTTTATATCATTTAATAATTTACCTTCATATGATACTTGTACTCCATCAGCATCTATATATATTTTTTCAGGAGCTGCACCACATTTTGTACATGTTGCATAAACTCCATCTCTTTCTAAATCCTTAAATACTTTAAATCTATCATTATTACATTTAGAACAAGTTGATAACATTATAAAATCATAATAACTTATATCATAGTTATATTTATTATCACATTTATCACAAGTCAATACTATTTCATTATTATCAGTTACTATATAAAACTCACTACCACTGCATCCCTCTTTTTCACATACAACAGTTCTTATCATATAAACGTCTCCTTTTCTTAATTAATAACATAAATATATGCCTTATACTTTAATATGATTTTATTATTAAATATATGATTAATAAGCATCATATTTAATTTCCTTATTTTAATTTTTAACTGACATATATAAGAAAGTTAAGCACCAGCATTTCTATTAAATTTATTTATAATGAGTTTTAATTACAAGCTTAATTTGATAATGTACCCTATCTTAATTTTTAAATAAAAAGGGATTATTTATTAAAACTTAGAACTCCAAAGCTAATTAAATGTCCTAAATAAATCTCCATCGTTCTCATTATAATGCAGTAATTTTAATAAGTTATAAAAATAAAAAGCCATACAAGAATATACATCCTGAAATATATATTACCCATACAGCTTAATTTTTATATTTTTTGTAACCCTTAGTATTTTCAAACAATTTATTTATCATACAAATCTTAATATAAATATCTTTTTAAATTTTATCTGACTTTGATTAGCTGATTTTTACTATAATTTCATTTTAATCAACTATCCTTATTTCACTTATTTTATATCACTTATTTCTTCTTCTACTTCTTTTATTAGCTCGTCTATTTTTTTTATATTCTTACCAGCTAATAATAACTCTCTTTTTTCTAACTTTAATTCTATTATCCTTTGTTCTAACTCACATTTCTTCCCCACAAAAAACACTCCTCATTTTAAAGTTTGCTTTATCCAAGTTATATCATTTAGTATAATATTATTTTACTAATAGTAACCTGCATTAATAACATAGTATTTATAATTAATTGAATAGTTTTTGATATCGTTTAAATATTTATTTATATATTAATTATAATATATATAATTAATAATTGATAACTAAATATTTAGAATTTTTTTTATCTTTTTCGACTTTTTTCATTATTATTATATTAATTCTAATACTATTATAAAGATTACTATTAATTAATTTTAAATTTACATATCTATCAAATATAGTAATATACCTCTTTTCTTTAAGCATTCTATAAAAGTAACTATGTTAACTTCAGTGATACACTTCTAGTAATCTAATGAACCTTACACTCATTTACTTCTATTATTTTAACATTTTTATAATCACAAATCTTTCTTCATATTTGACCTATATAATTTTTTTACTAAAAGCTAAAGACTCTCATAAGTCTAAGTGACAGTATTTAAAATATAACAAAAAAAGTTACGATATAAATCGTAACTTTTAATATGGTGGAGGTAACAGGAGTCGAACCTGCGACCCCCTGCGTGCAAGGCAGGTGCTCTCCCAACTGAGCTATACCCCCATATGGTGGACCTTCAGGGACTCGAACCCCAGACCTACCGGTTATGAGCCGGTTGCTCTAACCAACTGAGCTAAAGATCCAATTGACCTGGCAACGTCCTACTCTCCCACACAGCTTCCCGTGCAGTACCAT
>X276_Barnacle_Goose__coassemble_632_pt1 | contig 10609 bp, 9 predicted proteins | sample X276_Barnacle_Goose__metabat2_low_PE_010 | metagenome-assembled genome bin X276_Barnacle_Goose
CTTCTTCACCTTTATTTATAGAATTTTCTCCATCTTGAATTTTCTGCTTTCCATATTTAATAACAATATAAAAGTCGCTTTTATTTTTATTTAAAGTATTTTCAGCAGTTGCTATTTCAATTTTAGAGGATTCTATCTTATTCTTAGCATCCTCAAGATCTTTTTCTACTTTAGATTTATTATCCTCATATTCCTTTATACTTTCATCTAATTTCCTATTAGCTTCACTAAGTATTTCTTCATATCTTACTTCTTTTCTCTTATCTGCAATTTCCTCTAAAGATTCCTTACTTGGTAAAATAAAATCTTCATATTTCTTTTCAAAAGAATTTAATGATTTTGCACCTTTTACAGTAAGAAAAATTTCTGTATAATAATCCATATTCATATCTTCTTCAGAAATCATTATAAATTTACTAACTTTACCATTTCCTATATCACTAGTACCCTTTTCAAAGGTTAGATAATATGGACTTTCTACAATACCAACTACAGTAAACTCATTCATCTTTAGACTCTTACTTATATCCTCTTCTCTTCCTGAAGTAAGAACTAGTTTTGAGCCAATAGGTACATCACTTGATCCAATATTACCTTTTTCAATTACACACTCACCAGGATTTTCTGGAAGCCTTCCTGAAACTATCTTAGGTCTATTTATATAATTTTCATTATTATCTAAAAGATTTCCCTTTGGAAGTGCATGTATTTTAACAACTATTTCATTATTATCAATAGTTGTTAATACATCCATTGAATTAGTTGGAAATATCCCTTCTATATTTTCAGCTTTCCTAATTTCATCTACATCATTTTCATCAAACCCTAAGGTTGATAATAACCTAAAATCCATGAAATTATAATCATCATAATATGTATCAGCAGTTATTCTCATATCTGGAGCTGCTGCATTAATTCCTGCAAAAAATGCTACTCCTAAAGTTACAATTGCAAATATTGATATAAACCTTCCAAATGATTTTCTTATTTCTCTAAAAGTATCCTTTAGTAAAACGTTCTTCATTCCTACCACTCAATCCTTTCTATAGGAGTTGGATTTTCATTAATAGTAATACTTTCTACTTTACCATTTCTAACTTTTATTACCTTATCCCCCATTGGTGCAATTGCTAAATTATGAGTTATAACCACTACTGTCATTTTAAATTTCCTACTTGTATCTTGAAGTAGCTTTAAAATAGCTTTACCGGTATTGTAATCTAGTGCACCTGTTGGTTCATCACATAACAGCAGCTTAGGATTTTTCGCTAATGCACGAGCAATTGAGACCCTTTGCTGCTCTCCACCTGATAACTGTGCTGGAAAGTTATTTTTTCTATCTTTTAAACCAACTGCATCTAATGTTTCTAAAATATCAAATGGATTTTTACTTATTTGCGTTGCAAGTTCAATATTTTCAATAGCTGTAAGATTTTGAACTAAATTGTAAAATTGAAATACAAATCCTATATCATATCTTCTATAAGTTGTTAACTCTTTTGAAGAATACTTACTTATGTCCTTTCCGTCAACTATTACACTTCCATATGTAGGTTGATCCATTCCTCCTAAAATATTTAATATTGTACTTTTTCCAGCTCCACTAGCTCCAGCTACAATAACAAATTCTCCTTTCTTTATTGAAAAATCAACACCACTTAGGGCCTCTATTTCAACTTCACCCATTTTATATATCTTTTTAACATTATTAAATTCTATATATTTACTCAAAATTATTACCTCACTAGTCCTTTTTTTATTTTTCAGTAATTTTTTAATGTATCCATATTAATTTCAGTAGAATTTTTAACTTATACGCCTAACTAACTATTCATTATCTCTAGAAAACTTCCTCATCCAATTATAGTATTTATATAATTTAGGATTACTTTCTTTATCTTCATTTTCTTTTTTTAAATTAGCCATTAACATTATTGGTTCAAATAAGATTTTAGTATCATTATATCCTTCCCTAATCCTATTTTTCTTTGATTCTTTTTCTAAATTTAAAGTTCCACTTAATACTGTTTCATCTAAATTTTTCGGGGAAATTTCTATTATATGAGTATTTGGATAAAGTGATCTATCAATTTTAACATCCTTAGATAGTAATACTACAATAATAATATCACATCCTTCTCCATATACCGGTTGTATTGGAGTATTATCAACTAGACCCCCATCTACATAATTATTTTCTAGTACCATTGTACAATCATATATAAGTGGAAGGGATGCAGATGCTAAAATCATATCCTTAGCTATCTTCTCATCATAGTCATTTAATCTAAAATACCTAACTTTTAAATCTGGTAATTCTGTACATGTTACATAGCATATTTTTTCTCGTTCCCTGAGTCTATTAACTTTCAGATATTTTTCTATAAACTCTAATGCTCCATCTTTAGAAACTGTTCCTTCTTCTAGTTTTTGATTTATATATTTTTTTGCAAAGTTTGGATTTTTACTACCAATAGCTAAACCCATACCTTTTCTAAAAAGCTCAAATTTACTTAATGGTACCAATTTATCCATGGTTACTTCATCCCATAACCCTTCTGCAAGCACCATATCATCTTGTGCAAATAATACGGCATTAAAAGCTCCTATAGATGTTCCTGAAAAGACATCTATGTGCTTAGCTAAATCAAGTTCCTTTAAAGCTTTCCACACTCCTAATTCATAAGCACCTTTTCCACCTCCACCAGATAACACTAATCCTATTTTCATTTTATCTATCTCCTCTTTATACTCTAATTATTTTCATTATAACAATATTACTTTTGAAAATCTATAAATGCTTAATAGTGTTTCATTTTATGTGTATTTTTTAATTTATTCAATAAATATTCTCCTTTACTTTCTAATAGAAATATATTAAAATTTATATTGTAAATAATTAGGTAATTGATTTATTTTTTACAATGTTTTATTTATTTTTTATTTATTTTTTTATTTATAATAACCATTAAATTTTATACAAATATGTCAAATTGGCAATTATAAGGATGTGATAATATGGATAATAAAGAAGCACCAAAAACTTCATTAATTGATCCTGTCGAATTTCAAAATGAAAAAAAATCCCTATCTAAATCTAAATATCTTATATTTGGTAGTATATCTGTTGCTATTATAGTATCTGCCTCAACTTTTTGGGCAGTCCAAAGTAATAAACTTATAAATAGTTTTTCAAACTCAGTTTATCCAAACTCATATATTTTAGACACTGATGTTTCAGGTCTAACTAAAGACACTCTTCATAGTACATTAGAATCTATTATGAGTAAAATTGGAGATACTAAAATAAAAGTTATTCTTGATGAAAAAACTTTTGAAACTACTTATAATGATATTGATGTAGCAATTCCATATGATGAATTTGAAAATAAAATATTAGATTATGGTAAAGATGAAAGTTTCTTTACAAAATTAAATCTAATAAAAAAAGGTGAAAAGAAAAATTACGATTTTGAACTTTCATATAACGAAGAAAAATTCAATGAATTTTTAACTACTATTTCAACTGATGTTAATGTTTCCCCTGTAGATTCAACTATAAATATCTCAGGTGGTAGCGTAAGTATTACTGACGGCTATGGTGGATATACTCTAAATTCTGATGAATTACTTGCTAATTTAAAATCAGAAATTAAGGATATAACCCCAAAAGAAGAATTAGTATTAAATACCACTTTAATTCCAATAGAAGAATCTATCACAACAGAAGCCCTTCAAGGTGTAACCAGTAGAGTTTCAACATTTACAACACATTATCCTGCAGGGCCAAGTGGTTATAACTTACAACTAGCCGCTAATAATATAGATAATATTTTACTTATGCCAGGAGATTCATTTTCTACTGAAGAGGCTATAGGTCCAACTACTCCAGAAAATGGTTTTGTACTTGCAAATACCTATGTTAGCGGGAAAGTTGTTAAAAACTATGGTGGAGGTGTTTGTCAGGTTTCATCAACTCTTTATAATGCAATGCTTAGAGCTGGGATAATACCATTTGAAAGACAAAATCATATGATGCCAGTTTCTTATATACCTATAGGCCTAGATGCTACCCTAGCTGATGGTGTAATTGATTTGAAATTTACAAATGATTATGATTACCCACTAGTTATAAATTCATCAGCTGGAAATGGGACACTAACTATTGAATTTTGGTCAAACCCTAGTGTATTAAATGGTCTTAGCTATGAAGCAAAAAGTATTCCAAGAAATAGCTTAAGTGCTGATACTTATTTGTATTCTTATGATGCAAATGGCAATATGGTTTCAGAACAATTTTTAAATACTAGTACTTATCAACCATTACCATAAAATTTAAATAATAAAGAGGTATTGAAAAATGAATAATTCATTTTTCAATACCTCTTTTGTTTTCTATATTTTAAGGTTCTTGAATTTCTGCAAATTCACTTTTATCCTCAAATATAAAATCATGCATTATTTTAGTATTTTCATATTTATCCATTACCAATACATCCCCTAGTCCTTTTATTTGTTTATCTAATGTAATCTCTGGAACAGGTATACTTATTTGATCTGTATCTAACTTTGGAAATTTGTATATGGTATATGCCATATTTAAAGCCTCTATTGGTTCAATATTCATATTAATATAATTAAGCATACTATTCATAATACCTAAATATTTAGTTGGTTTTGTTTCTTTAAGTTTTTCTGCTACTTTAAATAAAACTTCTCTCTGTCTCTCTGTTCTTTCATAGTCATCTCCTACATTCTTTCTAATTCTTGCATAAGATAATGTTTGCTTTCCATTTAGAGTTTGAATTCCTGTTTCTGTTACTGGACAATCATTCCCAGTTGTACCTTCTCCAATAAATTTATTCAACTCTTCTAATTGATAGTCTTTAACTTCTACTTCTATTCCACCAATATGATTAATTATTGATTCAAAACCTTTAAAATCAATGGTAATATACTTATCAATATTAATATTATAAGTTTCTCTTATAGTATCTATTAAAAGTTTTGTACTACCCAATTCAAAAGCAGCATTTATTCTATTTTGTCCATATCCCGGTATGTTAACCAAAGTATCTCTATATAGTGATGTTAATTTAATTTTCTCATTATTACTATCAAGTGTTGCTATTATTATTGAATCCGATTTTGGAGTATCATTTTCATCTCTACCATCAGCACCTATAAGTAGTACATTAGTTATTCCTTCTACTTCCTTATATTCAATAGTATCTACCAATGTATCTTCTTGATTATTTATTATTTCAGTTTTATTAACTGGTTTATCCTCAGTATAAATTCTACTTCTAACATAAAAATATCCTATAGTCATAGAAAGTATTAAACTAAATAAAATCACTATAAAAATTGATTTTCCCTTATTACTTAATATATAATTTTCATTCTCTTTTTCTCCTATATGCCTATCCAAGTTAACTCCCCCATTAATATATTTTTCTTAATTCTAATCTAAATAATACGATTCTAATGTTATTATTTATCTCCTTAGCAACACTAACTATTAGGTATGTAATATGTCTTGATTTATATTTATATCCTACTATACCTTCCTTTCCATTAGGATATCTTAAAGTAAATGCATATAAATATTCATTATCACTATTCCACTTCATTTTTTCGCTAATTCTATTTGAGTTTCTTATATTTTTTCATTATTTATGTACCAGTAAAAACAACTATAATTATATATATTATAATTAATAATATTACTTAACTATTTTTGCTTATATATTTTTATGAATATAATACTCCTACACTATCTAAGACTCATATTTTAACTAATTATACCATATTCCACTATAAAATCCTTATTAATATTAACATTAAAGTATATTAAATTATACTTTTCTTAAAGATAAACTATTTATCCTCAAAAATTTTAGCAATTTAATATTTTACTTATTCTATTATTATGATCCTAAAGATAAAAAAGAGATATCAATATGATATATTAACTATCAAAAATTGATATCTCTTTAATATTTTAAATTTTATTGTAATCCTCTAATAACCAAATTAGCTGTTGCAATATTTGTTGCAACAGGTATCTTATACACATCACATAATCTAAGAAGTGCACTAATATCTGGTTCATGGGGCTGAGATGTTAATGGATCTCTAAAAAATATAACCATATCAAGTTCATGTGATGCTATCATAGCACCTATTTGCTGATCTCCACCTAATGGACCACTTTTACACCTATATATATCTAACTTTGTATTTTCCATAATTTTAGATCCTGTTGTTCCAGTAGCAACTAAATACGCCTTAGCTAATACACTCTCATTCTCTTTGGCAAATTTAATCATCTCTTCTTTTTTCTTATCATGTGCTATTAATGCAACTTTCATCTCTTAACCTCCTATATTCTATTAAAAACAGATGGATTTATTCTTTTAAGTAATACTAATAATTCCTCATTTATCTTCAATGCAAAACTATTTTTTTCTCCATTACTTGGTGTTGTAATTATTAATGTTTTTACCTGATCATTTCCTACATAACATTTCTTATATTTAGCTTGTCCGTTATAATCCTCCAGTTTAGTAACTCCTGATACTTGTGCAATATCAATTGTACAAATCGTTTTTCTTCTACTCTTATCAATTATTTTAGCTATATCAAGCTCATTATTTGTTAAAATATACTCATACTCTACAAAAATATAATTAGAAATTACTATAGTTATTACATATAGTAGAGCTATAAATATTACTACTGTTGGCCCTAATAATATATATGTTATTACAGCAATTATAATTAGTGCCATTTGCATTATTTTCATTGTGCTCTTTTTTCTATTGAAGTCTCCTGTTAAAAAACACTCATAAAATATTTCCATAATATTCTCTCCCCCACTTATTAGATTTATTATAAATCCTTTACATATTACATTATAATACCTATTTTCATATAAATCCATTAATATTTAGTAAAATATTCAATTTAAATACAAATCCATTTCTAATTCGAATTGATTATTCATAAAAAATAGCCACTAGCTATAAAAATGTAAGCTAGTGGCTACCCCCTATTAAATCTTTGTTTTCCTACCTTGTCTTGATATGTTTAAAAGAACTCCCATAGCACCTAAATTAAATACCATTGATGTACCACCATAACTTATAAATGGTAGTGGTACACCTGTTACTGGCATTGATCCTGTAACAACTGCAATATTAACCATTGCCTGTACTGCTATAACTGATATTATTCCAGTAGCTAATAAAAACCCATAATTATCTTTAGCTCTTATAGCAATTGAAACACCTCTAAGTATTAAAAAAATAAATACTCCAATTACAAATAAACAACCAATAAGTCCAAATTCTTCTCCTATTATAGCGAATATAAAATCATTATAAGGCTCTGGCATATATAAAGCCTTTTGTGTTGATTGACCAAGACCAACACCTGTAAGTCCTCCATTGCCTAAAGCATAAAAAGATTGTATAAGTTGAAAGCTTCTTTCAGATGTATCTGCCCATGGATCTAAAAATCCTAAAAATCTCTCACGTCTATAGTCTGAAGTTAATATCAAAGTCATTCCTAAAACTAGTGCTGGTGGTACTAAACAGAATATATGTTTAATATTACCGCCACCGACTAAAATCATAATAAATGTTACTATCATTATAATAGATGCTATGCTAAGATTAGGTTCTATTAATATTAATAAAGCAAATATACCAGATGTAACAAGATAGAATATTGTACCACTAAAAAAACCATCCATATCTTTCTTCCTATTATCAATGCTCATAGCCATAAATGCTACTATTACATATTTAGCTAATTCTGAAGGTTGAAAAGATAATCCACCAGGCAAGAAGATCCATCTATGAGCTCCATTAATATCACCCTGAGTTAAAGCTAATAATAAAGCTATAAGCGTACCTACGAAAGCATATATTGTAACAGCTTTATATTTATGATAATCTATAGTAATTGTAATCATCATTATTAAAAATCCTACTACTGTCCAGGTTAATTCTTTTCTTAAAAAGAACTCAACACTTTCTTCAATATGTAATCCATAATATGAACTTGATGAATAAACCATAACTATACCTATACATAAAATAAGAACTATTGCACAAAACATTTGAAAATCTATTCTTCCTTTTTTACTTTTTAAATTATTTAATTTCATAAATATTACTCCTACTTCATACAAAAATCAGTTCACTCTATACCTATATTTCTACTATAAATTAAATTTTCTTAAATAAGATCTAATCATCTATATTATTTATTCTAATTTCAATTCTACTTTTGTTCCTTTTTCTATAATATTAAATTTTTCTACACTTTGATTATTTACTTTTCCTGTTCCTGAAGCACTATAAATAATACCAAGTCTATTTGTTAAAATTTCATCTACTTCTTCTAATGTACATCCTATTAAATCTGGCATAACTATATTTTTTTCTATAGACTCTTTTTCCCCTGCATATATACTTACTTTTGAATTTTCTTGTACCGATGTTCCAGGCTCTGGATTCATTTTAACTATAAGTGATTCTTTTCCCTGTAAATCAACTTTTAGTTTACTTTCTTCAAGTATTTTATTCGCTTCTTTAACAGATAACCCCCTTACATCTGGTACTATTACTTCATTTCCTGTTTTTATAGTTTGATTATATATAGGTGAATTTATATAATCTTTAACCTCTTTAAAGAAAGCTTTTGTTATTGGATTAGTTACCTCTCCACCATAATATTTCTCTGGATTCGGTTCATCTACCTTTATATATATAGTAAGTTGTGGATCATCTACTGGATACATAGCAAGCACCGATGCAATATATTTCCCTTTTGCATACCCCCCATTAATAGTATCAGGCTTTTCTGCTGTACCTGTTTTACCACCTACTCTATAATCTTCCCCCATAAATGATCCAATTGGTCCACCTTGATTAAGGGTTCTTTCTAAATAATCTCTTAAAAGTGCGGTATGCTCTTCCGACATAATATCTTCTTTTACTATAGGTTTAAAAGTCTCATGTATTACTTTTGTACCATCTTCATCAATATGAGATATTTCTTTCATAATATGAGGTTGTATTAAATCTCCACCATTAGCAATAGCATTAAACGCACTAATTAACTGCATAGCTGTAGTAGTATTTGTTTGACCAAATACAATAGTTCCAAGATCCATCTCACTAATATCTTCAATTGGTTTCATAATCCCTGCTTCTTCACCTGGTAAATCCACATTTGTAACTTGACCCAATCCATACTTAATCATATATTCATACAATTTTTCTTCGCCAAGTCTAGCACCAAGCTCCATAAAACCTACATTACAAGAATTTTGAAGTATTTGTGGAAGAGTTTGTAACCCATGTCCATCTAAATTCCAACACCTAACTAGTGTATCTCCAAAATATTTTCCACCAGTACATAAAAATGTATCACTTTCACTTACAACACCTTCTTCTATTGCTGCCATCATAGTGAAATTTTTAAAAGTAGATCCAGGCTCGAAAGTATCACTTACCAAACTATCCCTAAACATATTTTGAAGTTTTTCTGAAGCAGTGTCACCAGGAAAATTTTCATATTCCTCAAAAGTATTATTAGGATCAAAATCTGGTTTATTAGTCATTCCTAAAATTTCACCATTTTTAGGATTTGAAACTATAATAGAAACACTCTTTGCTGAATTATCAATTATAGCCTGCTCTGCTAAATTTTCTATTATATATTGAATATTTTCATCAATTGTTAATGTTATATCTTTTCCTGGAATTGGTGGTGTAACTATTTTAGAATTACTAGGTAATTGTTCTCCTCTTGCATCTATCTCAGCAATTTTTCTCCCAGGTATTCCAGCTAAATATTTATCATATTGTAATTCAACTCCATTTAAACCTTGGTTATCTAAGTTAACACTTCCTAATGCATGAGCTAAATAATCTCCACCTGGATACAATCTTTTTGTATCCCCAGAGACAATAACACCATATATTTTAAGTGCTTCTACCTTATCTGCATAACTTTTTTCTATTCCTCTAATCAAAATTGCTGATGATGCAGGTTCTCCCTTAGAGTTCTTTGTTTCAAGTTTTTCAAGCACTTCCGTAACATCCATTTCTAGAGTATCCGCTAGTGATTTAGCTATTTGATTCATTGTTAACTTTTTTTCTTCTGCGTGCTCTCTTATTGCATTTAAATCTAAATCTACTCTATATACACTTACTGTTGTTGCTAAAACTGCTCCATTTCTTGCTAAAATATCACCTCTATCTGCTTGTACAATATAAAGCGCTTCTCTTTGATTTTCTGCCATTTGAGAATATTCATCACTTTTATATACCATTATATAAATTAATCTCATGGTAAAAATTAAAAACGTTGCACATATACAACTGCTAATAAACAATAGTCTATTAGCTGACATCATTCTACTTATACCCTTTTCTTTTTGATTTTTTTTATTCTTTAACTTCATTTTATAATCTCCACCTCAGATGTATAATATATTTATAAATATATTATACATTTTTCTAACTACTTTTACAATTTGATATGCAATTATATAAAAAATTATAAAACTCCAAAATATACTATATAAAAT
>X276_Barnacle_Goose__coassemble_633_pt1 | contig 10608 bp, 13 predicted proteins | sample X276_Barnacle_Goose__metabat2_low_PE_010 | metagenome-assembled genome bin X276_Barnacle_Goose
TTTTAGCTAGAATAAGAGAACAAATATAGTTTTATTGATATTTAGTATGGAGATTGAATTGTATATTATTGGGAGTTAAGTATGGAATAAATAATGAGTAAATATAAGCAATAGGTAATGATAAGCAATAAGTAAAGCGGGGGATGAATATATGATTAGATTAATGGAGTTTACAGAAGAAAATAAAATAGCATTAATAAAAGAATTGCAGGAAAGAGAAAAAGAGGATGACTTAGATATTATATCAAAAGTTTCAAATATATTAAGTAATGTTAAGAAGTTTGGGGATGAAGCTTTAATAGCATTTACTAAGGAATTTGATGGAGTAGATTTAAAAGAATTAGAGGTTAAAAAAGAAGATATAGATAATGCTTTTAAATTTGTTGAAGAGGAATTTATTAATATATTAGAAGAAGCTTCATTAAATATAAAAGAGTATCATGAAAATCAAAAAAGTAGAGGATATATTTTAAATAAAGAAGATGGCATTTATATGGGACAAAGAGTTATTCCATTAGAAAGAGTAGGGGTATATGTACCTGGAGGAACTGCAGCTTATCCATCCTCGGTTTTAATGAATGTTATTCCAGCTAAAGTGGCTGGAGTAAAAGAAATAATAATGGTTACTCCGCCAAGTAAAGATGGTGGTATAAACCCATATATTGCAGTAGCTGCAAAAATTTCAGGAGTAGATAAAATATATAAAGTTGGAGGAGCTCAAGGAATTGGAGCTTTAGCTTATGGAACAGAAACAATTAAAAGAGTAGATAAAATAGTTGGACCTGGAAATATATTTGTAGCAATTGCTAAAAGATTAGTATTTGGAAAAGTAGATATAGATATGATTGCAGGTCCAAGTGAAATATTGGTAATTGCAGATAAAAGTGCAAATGCAAAATATATCGCTGCAGATTTAATGTCGCAAGCAGAACATGATAAGTTAGCATCTGCTATTTTAGTAACAACATCAATGGATTTATATAAAGAGGTGGAAGAGGAGCTTACAAAACAAGTTGAGTTACTTGAAAGAAAGGAAATAATAAAAAAATCCCTTAAGGATTATGGTATAGGTATAGTGTGCAATAGCATAAAAGAGTGTATTGAAATATCAAATATATTGGCGCCAGAACATTTGGAAATAATGACGGATAACCCTATGGAAATATTAGGAGAAATTAAAAATGCTGGTTCTGTATTTTTAGGACATTATTCACCAGAACCGGTAGGAGATTATTTTGGAGGTACAAATCATGTTCTTCCAACTAATGGGACATCAAGATTTTTCTCGCCATTATCAGTAGATAGTTTTGTGAAAAAATCTTCATATCTTAACTACACAGAAGAAGCTCTTAAAAAGCATGGAGAAAAAATAATTTTATTTGCAAATAAAGAAGGACTGACAGCACATGCAAACTCGGTGAAAGTGAGGATTAATAAAGATGAAAGAAATTAATATATATGGCAATGCAGATATATCAGAAAATTCAGAAGAAATAAAATTAAATGGAAATGAGATAAGTATTGCACTAGATGAACAAGAAGTATTAAAAATAATAAAATTAATCAATAATGTAGAATTAAATAGATATCCAGATACAGAAGGCGTTAAAGTTCGTGAAGGTTATGCAAAATATGCTAATGTCAAAGCTGAAAATATAATAATGGGGAATGGATCTGATGAAGTGCTATCTTTAGTCATAGGAGCAACTATTGGAAAAGGTAAAAAGATTTTGACTATAGATCCAGATTTCTCAATGTATGATTTTTATAGTTCTTTAAATGATGGAGAAATAATAAAGTATAAAGTAAATGAAGATGGAAGTTTTAACGTAAGAGATTTTATAATCTTTGGAATTAATAGTGATGTAGATTTAATTGTGTTTTCAAACCCAAATAATCCAACTGGGTTTACACTGTCTAATGAGGATATTATAGAAATATTAAAGGCTTTTAAAGAAACAAAAGTACTTGTTGATGAAGCTTATTATGAATTTAATAAGGAGAGTGTAGTTGAATATATAAATGAATATGAAAATCTGCTAGTTGCAAGAACATTATCAAAAGCATGGGGATTAGCAGCAATTAGAGTTGGATTTTTAATTGCAAATGAGCAACTTATAAGTGAGTTAAATAATTATAAAGTTCCATATAATGTGAATTCTGTCTCTCAGGTTATAGCAGAAAAAATGTTAGGGAATATAGAAAGAGTAGTAGTAAATTCAAATACAGTAATAAAGGAAAGGGAAAGATTATTTTTAAATCTTAAATCAATACAAGAAGAAACCTCTTTAGAAATAAAATTTTATAAATCATCTGCAAATTATATTTTTGGAAGAACTAATTATAAAGAAAGATTAATGAAAGCTTTAAATAATAATGGAATAATTATAAGAGATTTTAAAGATGATTCTTTTAGAATAACTGTAGGTTCGGAGTTTGAAAATGATAAAATAGTAGAAATAATTAGAAGTGCATTTGTATATAGAGGGGAAAAGGCTATATGAATAGGATAAGCAAAATTGAGAGGATAACAAAAGAAACGAGTATTAAATTAGAAATTAATTTAGATGGTAAGGGGAAAAATAGTATAAGTACAGGCGTTGGTTTTTTTGATCATATGATAACATTATTAGCTTTTCATAGTGGTATAGATATTAATTTAGAAGCTAAGGGGGATATTTATGTTTGTGATCATCACATAGTTGAGGATATAGGAATTTGTTTTGGGAAATGCTTAAATGAAGCACTTGGAGATAAAGTGGGTATAAAAAGATATGGAACATTTTTTATTCCTATGGATGAAGCTTTAAGTACTGTTTCATTAGATATAAGTGGACGAGCTTTCTTACATTTTGAGGGTGAATTTAAAAGAGAATCAATAGGGAATTTTTCTACAGAAATGGTTAAAGAGTTTTTTAGAGCAGTTGCATTTAATGCAGGTATAACACTTCATGCTAGAGTTCTTTATGGAGAAAATGATCATCATAAAATAGAAGGATTATTCAAGGCGTTGGGAAGAGCTTTAAAAGAAGCAATCTCCATAGGAGATAATCCAGATTTAGTACCTTCAACTAAAGGAATGTTGTAAAGTGATTCTTAGATTAAGATGGAGTTTGTTTAAAAGTAGAGAATCAAAATTTTATATTTAGTGTAATTACTTAAGTTAGGGGGCTAAGCATGATTGTAATTATAGATTATGGAATGGGAAACTTAAAAAGTGTGTACAATGGTTTAAAAGTTTTGGGAATAGAATGTAAAATATCTTCATCCGTAGACGAAATAAGAGCAGCAAAAGCATTGATTCTTCCAGGTGTTGGGGCTTTTAAGGATGCTATGGATAATTTATGTAAAAATTCATTAGATAAGGTAATAAAAGAAGAATGTGAAAAAGGTAAGTATTTACTTGGTATATGTTTAGGTATGCAAATGCTTTTTGAAAGAGGATATGAATCAGAAGAAAGAGAAGGCCTAGGTCTTTTAAAAGGTGATATTGTAAAAATGGAACCTAAAGAAGAGGTGAAAATTCCCCATATGGGTTGGAATAGTTTAGAGTTTAATAAACAAGATAAAATAATTAATGGTTTAACTGAGAATAGTTTTGTATACTATGTGCACAGTTTTTATGCAAAAGGATATAACTCAGAAGATTTAATTGTATATTCAAATTATGGTGGGTTAACTATACCAGGTATAGTAAAAAGGGGGAATATTATAGGAGCTCAATTCCATCCAGAAAAGAGTGGAGATATAGGACTTGAAATTTTAAAGAACTTTGGGGAGATGGTGAAATGATAATTATACCAGCTATAGATATTATAGATGGAAAGCCGGTTAGGTTATATCAAGGAGATTATAGCAGGAAAGAAATTGTTGCAGAGGATGTTTTAGAAACTGCATTAGCTTTTCAAAAACAAGGAGCAGAATTTGTTCATTTAGTTGATTTAGATGGAGCCAAAAAAGGTGAACTGGTTAATGGTGACCTTATTATAAAAGTTGCTAAAAGTTTAGATATTCCTGTTGAAGTTGGTGGAGGTATAAGAACTTTTGAAACAATAGAATACTTAATTAATAATGGAGTTTCAAGAGTAATACTTGGAACAGTTGCAATGGAAAATAAGGATTTACTTAAAAAAGCTATTAAAAGTTTTGGAGAAAAAATAGCAGTAGGAATAGATTGTAAAGATGGATATGCATATGGAAGTGGATGGCTTGAAGGTAGTAAACTTTATTATATTGATTTTGCAAAGGAACTTGAAACTTTAGGGGTTAAAAATATAATTGTAACTGATATAAGTAAAGATGGAACTTTAGAAGGGCCTAATGTAGATATGCTTAAAGAATTACAAAAAGAAGTGAATATAGATATTACAGCCTCAGGTGGAGTTGCAACTATAGAAGATATAAAGGAATTGAAGAGTATAGGGGTATATGGAGCAATAACAGGAAAGGCTATTTATGCTAAAACTTTATCGTTAGAAGAAGCGATAAATACATGTAAGTGATATTTTAATAGTATGAAAATATATTAAGTAATATCTAAATTATTATATAAAAACATTTTAAATAGTTTATAAATATATAAATTTGAGAGGGGGATTGGGATGCATACAAAAAGAATAATACCTTGCTTAGATGTTAAAGATGGAAGAGTTGTTAAAGGAATAAACTTTAAGGGGTTAGTAGATGTTGGTGATCCTGTAGACCTTGCAGAGTTTTATAATAAACAAGGAGCAGATGAATTAGTTTTCTTAGATATTACAGCTACACATGAAGGTAGAAATACTATGATAGATGTTGTAGAGAGAACGGCTGAAAGAATATTTATTCCGTTTACAGTAGGTGGTGGAATAACAAATTTAGATGATATTAAAGGAATACTTAGAGCTGGTGCAGATAAAGTAAGTTTAAACTCAGCAGCAGTTAGAGATAAGAATTTAATAAGAGATGGATCATATTATTTTGGTAGTCAGTGCATTGTTTTAGCAGTAGATGCTAAAAGACGTAAAGATAATACTGGGTGGAATGTTTTTATAAATGGTGGAAGAGTAGATACTGGTATAGATGCATTAAAGTGGATAGAAGAGGGAACTAAACTTGGAGCTGGTGAGATTTTATTGACTTCAATGGATGCTGATGGAACTAAAAAAGGTTTTGATTTAGAGTTAACTAAAACAATAAGCAGATTAACTAATGTTCCTATAGTAGCATCAGGTGGATGTGGTACTTTAGATCATTTTTACGATGTATTTAAAGAAGGAGAAGCAGATGCAGCCCTTGCAGCATCATTATTTCATTATGGGGAATTAACTGTCCATGAAGTTAAGGAGTTTTTAAATGAAAAGAAAATACCAGTAAGATTTCAAGGTGGAGGAAAATTATGATTAATATTATAGAAAAAATTAATAAAGTTAATTTTGAAAAAGGTAATGGACTGGTTCCAACAATAGTTCAAGATTATAAAAATAATGAAGTTTTAATGCTTGCTTATATGTCAAAAGAAAGTTTGGATAAAACTTTAGAAACAGGAACAACATGGTTTTATAGCAGAAGTAGAAAAGAACTATGGAATAAAGGCGCAACATCTGGAAATGTTCAGATAGTAAAAGAAATTAGAATAGATTGTGATGAGGATACATTATTAATTTTAGTAGAATCAAAAGGAGTAGCCTGCCACACAGGAGAAAGAAGCTGCTTTTATAGAAAATTATAAATTAAGGAGAGATTTATATGAAAAATATAATTCAAGATTTATATAATACAATTTTACAAAGAAAAAACTCCAAACAAGAAGGATCATACACATCCTACTTATTTGAAAAGGGAATAGATAAAATACTTAAAAAAGTTGGAGAAGAATCAACAGAAGTTATAATAAGTGCAAAAGGAACTAATAAAGAAGAGCAAATAAATGAGATATGCGATTTAAGTTATCACTTGTTAGTTATGATGGCAGAGCTTAATATATCTGCTCTAGAAGTGGAAGAACAACTAATAAAGAGAAGAGAAAAGATAAATAATTTTAAAGGTGAAAGAAAAGAAATAGAAAAAATATAATTTAAATAATATATAAGTATTAATTAACATAAAATATTAATAAAATTATGATAATATAAAAAAATAAGCCTATGAAATATACTCTTAGAAAATATGAGTATATTTTTATAGGCTATTTTTAAGTGGGAAAAGTTAAGTTTTATTTGAAATACTGAGGAGATCTTTCTTTGAAGTAAATACCTTTAAGACCTATTGTAGAAATCATTTCTTGAGCAATATCAAAATTATTGTAAATTTCAGAAACTCTATGAGCGTCTGAACCTAAAGTTACATATTTTCCACCTAAATCTTTATATAGTAAATATATGTTCATAAGTGAAGATACTGCATCTTTAGAATTTAAACGTCTAGTGTTTAGTTCAAGTACTTTCTCTTTAGAAATTAATGTTTTCATAATTTCAGCAAGGGTATCTTTATAATCGGCTACTAAAATTTCATTGTCATCAAAAGGTGCATATCTACAAAGATAATCTATATGACCAAGTGAATCAAAGTTATTATAAAGCTTTGAGCAGATTAACATATCGTCTAAATAATTTTGAAAAAATTCTTTTTTAGAATAATCCATAGTTATATATTTATTATAGATATCCATATTGTTTACAGAGTGGATAGATCCAATAACATAATCAAAATTAAAAGTATTTGTAATTTCATTGTTACCTTCATAAATATCTTCTGCTAGACCTATTTCTATACCAAGCAATAGGGAATCTGATTTATACTTTTCATACGTAGATAAATAATTAGGAATATCACATCTAAATTCATCTATAACAGGATAATTTAAATCTGTATGCTCTGTTAAAATAATGCCAAAATTATTTTCTTTAGAAAATTTAATAGCATCCTCTATGTGCATAGAGCTATCTGTAGAAAATTCCGAATGCATGTGACTATCAAAAATCATAATAAACCTCCAGATTGAAATATTTTTAATTATTCCTAAATTATAACATAAAAAATAGTAGGTTACAGGAAAATAGAATTTAAAAGGGTTAAATAACTTGAAAATTTATGTTAATATATATAAAATTAATACGAATAAAAAGAAGAAGAGGTAAAAGTATGACAGAATTATTTAAAATTAAGGATTTAGTGTTTAATAAGGAAGAGTTTTTAGACGATATAAAAGAGTTTGAAGATATAATACCAATTATACAAGACTATACTAGCGAGTTAAGTTATGAAAAAATTGAGTGTACAGGACTTAATGATTGTTGTGAAAAGACAAAAGAAAATTATATAGTAGAAATACAAGGTTTCATTAATGAAGAAGATGAATTTATAACTAGAAAAGAATTAGAATCACTAGGAGTTCAATCTTCAGAAAAACTTTTAGATTTATTTGTTATAAGAGTTTATAAATGTGTAGATTGTAATAAATGGATTATAGATATTTTAGAATAATAATAAGTAGATTATAAATATTATATGATTAATCTGTTTTTATAATCTTAAGAGAGGTTGGAATGGAGAAAATAAGTAAGGTTTTATCTGGATTTAATGAGTATATTAATAAACTTAAATTAGAGTTTAAAATGCTAGATAGAAATAATGTATTATCTTTTATTAAGAAAAGAAGATATCTAATAAGTGTGCTTTTAGTTAGTATTATTAGTTTAATAATGATTGGGGGAGGACTTATTACTAGCAGTCGCCATGAACTATTAAATGATTTAGAGATATCTATGAAAAGAGGTAATGGGAGAAAAATTTATAAAAACATAATAGCATCTGATAATAAGTTAAGTAAGAGAGATATAGAGCCTTTAATTAAGTATTATAATTCAGATGGTAGTAAAATAGATAATGTTATAAATGAACTTAAAACTACTGGTAAAAGTAGTATTTTTAAAATTAAAAGTAGTAGACGTGGAATTTTCAAAAATTACTATTTAGAAATAGATACAGTAGATTTAAGAGTTAATACAAATTTTGAAGAGGCTAAAATATTTATAGATAATAAAGAAATAGATGACAGTAATGTTAAAACTGGACTGATTCCAGGAACATATACTGTTAAAGCAATGCTTCAAACAGAGTATGGAGATGTTATAAAAGAGAAAGAGGTTTCGTTAATTGAAAATGATGAAGTTTCTATAGATTTGGATGTAACATATTTGAATATTATGTCCAATTTTCCAGATTCAAAAGTTTTCATAAATGATAAATATATTAATAAAAATGTTGTTGAAGCTAATGGGTATGGTCCAATTCCATTAGATAGGGGAATTGAGATATATTTAGAAAGAGAATTTCCCTGGGGAAGTATTAAAAGTGATAAGGTAAATATTGATAATTCTCCAAGTATAAATATTAATATTAGTATGGTAAATGAGAAATTAATATCACAGATAGAACAAAGTATTAATGAATTTTATAGAAGTGTTTTTAAAGCCTTAAATGAGAGAGATTATAATTTAATAGATTTAACTAATGAGGAAATTAAAAAAAATATATATGAAGAAATTAATAAAAAGAGCTTAATATTTAAAAATAATTATGAAATAAGTGAATTAGAGACTAAAATAGAAAATAGTGAATTTAAATATGAGGACAATATATATAAGGCTCAAATTGTTGTGAGAATTAATTATTCAATATATAAAAAACTATTTCCAGCATCTAAAGAAAAGAAAGAAGTTATGTTCCATACTAGTATGGAACTTAATTCAGATGAATGGATGGTTACTGAAGTACAAAAATTTACTTTAGAGTAAATTAGGAGGAGGAATTATGAAAAGAAGAATTAAAAGTAAGATTGTTGCAGTATTATGTATTGTATTTTTTTGCACAAGTTACATATCTGTATTTGCGGAAACGACAGATGCAATTAAGAGCGAGATAGAAGCAAATAATGAGGTTATGGAGCAAATAGAGAGTGAAAAAGAGAAGGTAAAAGAACAGAAGGAAGCTCAAGATAGTGAGCTTAATAAACTATTTGAAGAAATAGAAGCTAAAGGTGAGGAACTTTTAAAGGCAGAGAAAGATGTTGAAGAGTTCCAAAATAAGATAGATAAATTACAAGAAGAAATAGATGAAATCCAAAAAAAAATAGATGATACTGAAGATGAAATTCATCAGAAGGAAAAATTAATTGAGCAGAAAGAAGAAGAATTAGTTGAAACACAAGCTATGCTAGATGAAAGAATTAGAAGTTACTATAAACTAGATATGACATCACAATATATATATATGCTACTTTCAAGTGATGGATTAGGACAGTTATTGAGTAATATACAATCTATAGGTAGGATTATAAACATAGATAGGGATCTTATGGATAGTATTAAGAAATCTCAACAAGAATTGGCAGTAGAGAGAAGTAATCTTGAAAAACAACTTGTAGAAGATAAGAAGAATAAAGAAATAATAGCTACTAAACAAAATGAATTTGTAGATGCTCAAAAGGAATTTATAGTTATAAAAGATGAGAAACAGAGACAAATGGATGAACTTTTAGCATTAGAAAATGAAAAGGCAAATATAATTGCATCTTTAACAGAAGAGGAATTAGCATTACAGGAACAAATAGGAGATTTGCTGGCATATAATGATGAGCTTAAAGCAGAGCTAGATAATATATTCAATAGTATTAATAGCAGTACTAATAACTCTGGTGGAGGAAATCCAGATGTTAGTAATGGCGAAGGTTTTTTAAGACCAACAAGTGGTCCGATAACAGATCCGTTTGGGCCAAGAATAAATCCAGTAACAGGACAGGCTGGGTACCATAATGGGGTAGATTTTGGAGATCCATATGGCACTCCAATAGCGGCATCTAAAAGCGGGGTTGTTACATATGCAGGTTGGATAAGTGGTTATGGTAACACTGTAATAGTCGATCATGGTGATGGAGTAACAACATTATATGGACATGCTCAAAGCTTAAATGTTTCAGTAGGACAACAAGTTAGTAGAGGGGAAACAATTGCATTTGTAGGTTCCACAGGACAAAGTACGGGACCACATTTACATTTTGAGATTAGATTTAATAATGTACCTCAAAATCCTATGGACTATGTTTAAGATTAGATTATTGAAAAGTAATAATTATAAGAAGTAATAATTAAAGGAGTATTGTAAAATGAATAATTCATTTTACAATACTCCTTTATAATTTACAGTATAAAATTATAAATATTTTTAAAAATAGTATTTTTAATTAACAAATAATAAATATAATATGTTAATATAAAAAGTGAGGTGATATAGATGCTAGATAAAGAGAGAGAAAACATATTAAAAGTATCTCCTGACTATGAGGACTATACTGAAAATGAAGCAAAATTAACTATAGATGAAATAAAAGAGCTTGGAATGGCACAGCTAGCTAAAAAGAGTTGTTGTGGATCATCAGGAGGCTGTTCAAGTGGCGGTTGTTCTAGTGGTGGATGCTCAAGTGGAGGCTGCTCAAGTGGCGGAGGTAGTTGTTGTAGTTCAAGATAAATAGAAAGATATATTTTTCCCTGATTTTTTGTTTTAATATTAATAAAGATAAATATTGGGGAGGAATATATTTTTTATTTTTTAAAATATAGGATATAATAC